>OHRS01000533.1_pt1 | contig 20008 bp, 18 predicted proteins | sample 1578441 | NCBI WGS metagenome assembly OHRS01 (sample SAMEA3879592, study PRJEB24766) | human gut metagenome | biome: human-associated habitat; feature: feces | place: USA | collected 1985/1987
GACCGATGAGCTTGAAAGAAAAACAGCGCATGACACAGTTTACTTTACGCCCCCATTAATAATTAAAAATTAAAGGCTGCGCGATGTTACATTAACTGCGCAGCCTTTAATTTTTAATTATTAATTTTTAATTTCTAAATTGCCAAAGGCAATTTAGATAATGTATTGTGAACTGATAGACTCATTATTCACCACTCTCTTGATGGTTTCTGCAAACATATCAGCAATACTGAGTTGTTTTACTTTCGCGCATTTCTTAGAGTAGGGGATACTATCGGTAAATACGATTTCGGTCAGACTGGATTCCTGTACACGGAAAGACGCCGGGTCGGACATTACACAGTGGCTTGCAATAGCGCGTACTGATTTAGCACCAGCATCCAACATAATGTTAGCTGCTTTGGTGATAGTACCGGCTGTATCTACGATGTCATCTACCAATACTACATTCTTATCGGTTACATCACCGATAATCTGCATGGATGCAACTTCGTTTGCTTTCTCACGTGATTTGTTGCACAATACCAGGGGAACTCCCAAATACTTTGAGAATGTGCTGGCACGTTTGGAACCACCCACATCCGGCGTAGCGATTACAAGATCTTTCAATTTCAAGGACTCAATATAGGGGAGGAACACTGCCGAAGCATACAAGTGATCTACCGGAATGTTGAAGAAACCTTGGATTTGATCAGCATGGAGATCCATCGTAATCAAACGATCGATACCTGCTACTGAAAGTAAATCGGCTACTAACTTTGCGCCGATAGAAACGCGAGGTTTGTCTTTTCTGTCCTGTCGTGCCCAACCGAAATATGGAATGACTGCAACAACGCTTTTAGCAGACGCTCTTTTAGCAGCGTCGATCATCAGCAGAAGTTCCATTAAATTGTCGGAATTAGGGAAGGTGGATTGAACCAGGAATACATGTGCGCCACGAATTGACTCTTCATAGGAAACAGCAAACTCACCATCAGCAAAGTGGGTGATGTTCATCTTTCCCAGAGGGCAATCAAGGCTTGCGCAGATTTTCTCTGCAAGGTATCTCGAGTTAGTTCCGGAGAATACCATTACGGGTGCTTTTTCGCTCATTTTGTAATAGATGTTACCTATTTGTTTAATACGGCTGCAAAGTTATGAATTTCCCGCTACATTCTACAAGACTTATTGTAGAAAAATCTTTTTTCTTTCCCGGATTTATTTGTAGCTTTGCTAAGTGAAACGGTTTCCTCATATACGATTGGTGGGCTTACTGTGTTTTTGCATAGTAATGATTTCTTGTGTGGGTACTGCTCCCACCAAGGAAGTACATCTTATCGATTCGCTCAACCAAGTGGCTTATTCTTATCGGTATAAAGACCTGGACTCTTCTTGTCATGCTGCCACACAAGCTTATGGAAAAGTAAATCTGTATAGTCAGGGGAAAGCGGAAGCATCCAATAATCTGGGTTTTTGTGCTTTTATGCGCATGGATTTTGAGAAAGCGGAGAAGTTTCATAAAGATGTGTATAGTCTCACGAAAAATGAACTGGAATTGCTGGTTGCCGATATCGGATTGATGAAAATCTATCAGCGGACGGCCATGAACAAAGAATTTTATGACTATCGGAACAGTGCCCTCCGCCGCATGAAACGAATAGATGAAGATAACAAGCTTTTCGTAGATAAGCACGAACGGTTGAGACTGAACTATGCACGCTCCGAATTTTATATCGTTTCCGCAGTTTATTACTACTATCTGCAACAACGTCCGGAAGCGGTGGCTTCCATCAACGAAATATATCCGCAGGAAGAACTTGTAGCGGATACGAACCAGTTACTGTATTATCATTATATAAAAGGATCGGCAGCACTTTGTGATGGTGAAACGGCGGATGAACGTCGTTTGCGTGAATTCGACGAACTGTATACAACTTGGAAAATGGCATCCCGCGGAGGATACTTGTATTTTGAAGGTAATGGAGTACAGGGGCTTGCTAACCTGATGGCATCTCCCGATAATTATGACTTTTTCCAGGTCAGGCGTTCTCATGCATTGAAACAGTTTGATGTTCCCGTGGATTCTTTGTTGCCCATGCGTTTAGGACAATTGGCTTTGAAGAAATTCAAGCAATATAATGATGTGTATCAGATTGCCGGTGCCTATGTTTCTATTGGTAAATATTTGAATGCGCATGATAACTACGCCGAAGCATTGGATACATTGACGCTTGCCTTGGAGTGCGTGAACAGTCATCATCGCCGTTTTTATGATTGCCACGATAGCCTGGACTGGTTGAAAACCTATGATATACGGGATACCATTTCTTCAGAAAAAGCATGGATAGAGCGTAAGTTACGAACCGTTCCGGAATGGATTTCACGTATTCGCGAACAACTGAGTGTTACGTATGCCGGACTGGAAATGAAGCAACACTCTGATTATAATCGCAATATTTATCTGGATATTCTGGAAGATACCCGGCAGGATAAGGAGTTGGAAAGCCGTTATCAGGCTTTGGAAAGTGAAGCCCGGCAACTCAATATTTTACTCTTCTTCGTGATTGTCGGTTTTATACTGGTGGTTTTATTCTTTTGGATATTCAATAAGCGGTCTAAAGAACGTAATCATGTCCATTTGCACCGTTTAAGGCAGATGTTGGACATTTGTCAGAAAATAACCGCTTCTATTCCCACGGACGCGCAGACGGAAGAAGAGATTGTAGATGCCATTCTGTCTGCTGTGCAGACAGATATAGAGGAACTTTTCAATGTAAAAGACATCCGGATAGAAGATGGGCAGTTGGTATTACCCAAACGTCTTACGAAGGATGAGAAAGCAATACTACATGTGATTGCTCCTTATATTACATGGGCGCTTGATAATGGCATGACTTCCATTTCGCTGGGTGACGAACGACGCCGGTTGGAGAAAGAACGGTATGTGTACGAACAGCATATAGCCGGGAATAAACGTCAGAATCTTATAAAGAAAGCGTGTATGGCCATTGTGAACGGTATTCATCCGTACATAGACCGTATTATTAATGAAGTGCATAAACTGACGGAAAAGGGTTTTATCCATGACGAACACATCAAAGCCGAGAAGTATCAATATATGGACGAATTGGTGACAACCATCAATGAATACAATGATATCCTTGCTTTATGGATTAAAATGAAGCAGGGTAGCCTGAGCTTGAATATAGAAACATTCGGGTTGAACGAGCTTTTCGATCTGATACGGAAAGGAAGCCGTGCCTTCGAAATGAAACAGCAACAGCTGGAAGTGACGCCAACGGATACCTATGTGAAAGCTGACAAGGCGTTGACGCTGTTTATGATAAATACGCTTGCCGAAAATGCCCGTAAATATACTCCAAAGGGAGGTAAGGTAAAGGTCTATGCAAATCCGACAGAAGAATATGTGGAAATCTCAGTAGAAGATACCGGTTATGGTCTTTCTGAAGAAGATGTGACGCGTATTGTCGGTGAGAAATTGTATAATTCGCAGGAAATAGGCATACTAGATGCTGCCGACCGGGAAGAACTGCTGAAAAATAAAGGGAGCGGCTTCGGTCTGATGAATTGTAAAGGTATCATTGAGAAATACCGGAAGACGAACGAAGTATTCAGAGTCTGTTTGTTCAATGTAGAAAGTACTTTAGGGAAGGGCAGTCGTTTTTATTTCCGTTTGCCTACAGGAGTGCGTAAAACTTTGATGGTATTTTTGTGCATATTCTTTTCTATAGGCATGAGTTCGTGCAATAAAGCAGTGGAGGAAGCGGTGATGCAACCGGATGAAATCTATGCGCAAACGGCTCAGGATTCTTTGTCATTAGCTGCGGAAAATGAGTTTGAAGCTCTGTTGAATGAGGCGTCAGACTATGCTAATGATGCCTATTATAGTAATGTGGAAGGAAATTTTGAACAGGCTTTGGAATATGTAGACTCTGCCATGTCTTGCCTGAATGCGCATTATAAAAGGTATGCCCAGGAGCCGCAGCGCTATATGTCATTGAGAGGAGAAGGGGAGCCGGGGGAGTTATCCTGGTGGAATGATCTTTTCAATTCGGACTTTCATGTCATTCTGGATATCCGGAATGAGGCGGCTGTCGCTTTTCTTGCGTTGAAACAATGGGATGCATACAGTTATAATAATGCCGCTTATACGACTTTGTACAAATTGCTGGGTGAAGATCAGTCTTTGGAGGAATATTGTCGTCAACTGGAACGTTCCACCAATAATAAGATGGTGGGTGTTATCCTGTTTATCGGACTTATAGCTATGTTGCTTTTGGGATATTACATCCTGTATATTCGCAAACGTCTTGTAAACCGTTGGAATCTGGAACAGGTTTTGGAAATCAATAGACAGATATTTGCTGCCTCCCTGATACAAGTTCCCGAAACAGAAGAGGCATTGCAACGGGAAGAAGATACCCTGAAAGCTATTCCTCAACGTATCGTTGACGAAGGCTTCGATGCCGTAAATGAGTTGCTAAGTATTGATCGGTTGGGAATCGCCGTTTATAATGAAACGACACATCAACTGGAATATGCGTCAAATTCTATAGAAAATGAGTTGTCCTCTGCGGGAGATAATGGAACATCTACGGCAGAAGATGAACTTTGGAAGGAAGTAGTTCAACGCTGTTTTGAACAGCATACTCAACTGTCCGCACCGGGATTTGAAGCTTTGCCTTTAGTAGTGGATGCTGCGGGTGATTCGCGCTGTGTGGGTGTGTTATATCTTGAACGGCAAGAGAATGTCGATCAGGAGACGGCTCATCTATTGCTGGAATTGATTGCGCGGTATATAGCGATTGTGGTCTTCAATGCAGTTGTGAAACTGGCAACAAAATACCGCGACATCGAAGCTGCACATGAAGAAGCACACCGGGCGTCATGGGAGGACGGTATGTTGCATGTGCAGAATATGGTACTTGATAATTGTCTTTCCACCATCAAGCACGAGACAATTTATTATCCGAATAAGATCAAGCAACTCATTGGTAAACTCCGTTCAGGTATTCTCTCAGAAACGGAAGAAAAAGAGACGGTTTCAGCTATCAGCGAATTGATAGAATATTATAAAGGTATATTTACCATATTGAGTTCGTGCGCATCGCGACAGTTGGAAGAAGTTACGTTCCGTCGCGGGATAATTTCTGTACCGGAGTTGTTTGCTCTGGCAGAAAAGTATTTCCGTAAAGCAAATAAGGGAAAAGGGGTTGCTGTATCTTTCTCTACAAGAGCTATTGATGAAAGAGTGGTCGGAGATTTTATCCAACTCCGCTTCTTATTGGAGAATCTGATAGATGAAGCTTTGTCTGTTCCTCTGGGTGGAGAAATACATTTGGCAGCAGCAGTAGACGGAGAATATATTCGTTTCCTTTTCACTGATATGCGAAGGACGAAAACCCGTGAGGAATTAAATCAACTTTTCTATCCAAACCTGGAACGTATGACGGCAACAGGAGAAAAAGGAGAGTTGCGAGGTACGGAGTATCTCGTCTGTAAGCAGATTATTCGCGACCATGACGAGTTTGCCGGAAAACGTGGCTGTCGCATCAATGCTGAACCGGCTGAGAATAGTGGATTTACAGTTTATTTCACGATACCGAGAAGAAAATAAAATTAAAGAATATGGAAGACAAGAAATTCAAAGTAATTATTGTAGAAGACGTCAAACTTGAACTGAAAGGAACGGAAGAAATCTTCCGCCATGAAATACCCAACGCAGAAGTTATCGGTACGGCTATGACCGAAAGTGAATTCTGGACATTGATAGAAGCCGGAATTCCTGACTTGGTATTGCTGGATTTAGGCTTGGGTGGTTCTACTACTATTGGTGTGGATATCTGCCGGAATATCTTTAAGCGCTATCCGGGAGTACACGTACTCATATTTACCGGAGAAATTCTGAATGAAAAGCTTTGGGTGGATGTTCTGAATGCGGGTGCTGACGGTATTATTTTGAAAACAGGTGAGCTGCTTACGAAAACAGATGTACAGGCAGTAATGGATGGAAAGAAGCTGGTTTTTAATTATCCTATTCTGGAAAAAATTGTAGACCGTTTCAAGCAATCTGTTGCGAATGATGCCAAACGTCAGGAAGCGGTTATCAGTTATGATATCGATGAGTATGACGAACGTTTCCTACGCCATCTGGCATTGGGGTATACCAAAGATATGATTGCTAACCTGAAAGGTATGCCTTTTGGAGTTAAATCTCTGGAAAAGCGTCAGAATGATTTGGTAAACCGTCTGTTTCCACAAGGAGAGCGGGTAGGAGTGAATGCAACCCGTCTGGTTGTGCGTGCTTTGGAACTCCGTATTCTTGATATAGATAATCTGGAAGCAGATGATGAATAGCAAATGGCGTTTACCGCATCCGGCAACAATGTTTCTCTTGTTGACGCTGGCTGTCATTGTCCTATCATGGATATTTGACATTTACGGCCTGAGCGTGTTTCAACCGCAAACAGGGGAGGAGATACGGGTACAAAGTTTGCTTAGTCCGGAAGGTGTTCGTTGGCTGTTGCGGCATGTGGTTACTAATTTCACGGGGTTTGCTCCGCTGGGCTTGGTAATTGTGGCTATGTTTGGTATCGGGGTAGCACAACATTCAGGTTTTATAGATGCTTGTATTCGCGGTGGGGCACGTCGTAAGCATAATCCATGGCGCATGGTGATACTGGTTATTTTCTTGGGATTGCTTTCCAATGTAGTAGGTGATGCCGGATACATAATTCTTTTACCGATTGCAGCAACTTTATTCCATTCGGTCGGGCTGCATCCGGTTGCAGGTATTATTACGGCATACGTTTCTGTTTCGTGTGGGTATAGTGCTAACCTGATGCTGAGTACTTTGGATCCTATGCTTGCTGCCACTACCCAGGAAGCTGCGGATATGGCAAATGTATCACCTGGAAATACAGGGCCTTTATGCAATTATTATTTCTTGTTTGCATCTACTTTTTTGCTGGCTTTTATTATTTATCAGGTAACCCGTCGTAATCTTCTTCCGGCTTTGGGGGAATATGCCGGTCATATTCGTTTCAATGGTTATAAGCAATTATCCCGCAAAGAGCGTCGTGCTATGATAGGTGCAGTATCTATCGGGGTGATTTATACAACCGTGATTCTTTGGGCTACTTTCTCTTCATGGGGTATTTTGCGTAGTGTGAATGGTGGTCTGATCCGTTCTCCTTTTATAGAGGGCATTCTGTTTCTGCTTTCTTTTGGTATCGGGCTTATGGGGATGGTTTATGGCTTTGCTTCCGGCCGTTATCGTACAGATGGAGATGTGATTGAGGGGCTTACTCAACCTATGAAATTGTTGGGTGTTTACTTTGTTATCGCTTTCTTTGCTGCTCAGATGTTTGCGTGTTTCGAGTATTCTCATTTGGATAAATGTATAGCCATTATGGGAGCGGACATGCTTTCGTCCATCCATCTTGGGAGTTTATGGATACTCATTCTATTTATTCTCTTTACAGCACTTGTGAACCTTATTATGGTTTCTGCCACTGCCAAGTGGACTTTCATGTCCTTCATCTTTGTTCCGTTCTTTGCCAATATGGGGATTTCTCCGGATATGGTGCAATGCGCTTTTCGTATTGGCGACAGTGCCACCAATGCCATCACTCCTTTCATGTTCTACATGCCTCTTATCCTTACTTACATGCAGCAATATGATAAGCAAGCGACCTATGGTTCATTACTGAAATATACATGGAGATACTCTCTATATATATTATTAGCCTGGACTTTGTTATTTATTTTATGGTATGTAACTGGTTTACCATTAGGATTATAACATCTAATCGGATATAAAAGCATCTATTTACAAAATATTTTCTGCGTAAAATCTTTGCAAATTTCACAGAAAAGCGTACCTTTGCACCGCAATTAAGGATGGTTCCGTAGCTCAGCTGGATAGAGCAACGCCCTTCTAAGGCGTGGGTCTTGCGTTCGAATCGCAACGGAATCACAACGAAAAGGCAAGTAGTCGATAAAAAGACTGCTTGCCTTTCGTCATTTTACAGGTTATCAACAACTTACTACCTTGGCATTCCTGGCAAAATTCGTGCAGAAAGTAGGTAACATGGTAGAAACATAGCTTTCCGGAGATACATTTTTAGGCTGGTAGAAATAATTTAGAAAACAAAAATGAGTACGGTAAGAGTCATCCAGAACAAGCAGAGATTGACCAAAGAAGGCAATGCTCCGCTATATATAACCTTTTATATTGGCAAAGAAAAACTGATGCTTCCTTGCAAAGTATCCGTGTCCGCCACTAAGTTTGACGAGAAAAGCGGACTCCTCAAAGGGAACAGCAAAGAGGCTAAAGATATTAATCTCATTGTGAGCAATATGAAGGCACGTATCAATGACATACTTGTCAAGTTCCGTCTAAGGAACCAAGCTTTAACTAAGGACATCTTCATGCGGGAGTACAATAATCCCAGCGATTATAAGACCTTTCATGATTTCGTGAAGGAATATATGAAAACTTATAGTCGGCGTATAGAGATGGGGACATTCAAACACCATTTAAGTTGCATGAAAAAGTTCAAGGCATATAATGAACTGCTACAGTTTCGAGAACTTACTCCGGATTATCTGACAGATTATTTGGTCTACATGAAGAAAGAACTTGGCAATACAGAGATAACCGCACAACGGAATATGTCCACCATCAAGATATATGTTACCGCAGCTTACAGAAAAGGCTTCCTGGATGAAAATCCTTTTCAGGACTTCCGTATCAAAAGGATAAAGAGCGATGTTGATTATCTGACAGAAGAAGAACTGATGCAGCTTGTGCAGTTATACTATCAACGAATCTTGCCGGAAAAGCTTCAGTTGACTTTGGCATTTTTTCTTTTTATGTGTTTTACAAGCATGCATATTACGGATGCCCGCATGTTCTGCATAGAGCAGGTAAACAATGATGTGCTGACTTACTACCGTGTGAAAAACCGGAATTGTAAACCGGAACCGATAAAAATTCCTATGCCGGTACCCGCCAAAAAACTTTTGGAAGAATGGGCAGAAGGTAAGGAAGAAGGGCGTTTATTCAGGAACGTTCAATGTGATCAGGTCATTAACCGTCAGCTGAAGGCCATTGCAAAGGAATTAGGAATTAACAAAAAGATATCGGCCAAAACAGGAAGGCATACGTTTGCGACTATTTATCTCAGAAAAACGAAAGACTTGTCCAGCCTGCAAAAACTGCTTGGGCACAGTAATATCCGGGAAACAATGATTTATGCACATGTCATGGATGAAAGCAAACGGGAAGGCATGCAATGCTTCAACAGCTTCACCCTATAATAAGGCTAAAAAACGTGCAATCGTGCGGATGAATCATAACCTCTTACTTTTCAAAACAATGCGACTGCACCAATTTGTACAAGTTCGTACAAATAAAGGTGCAGCCGCACGAATTTTATTTCTCGTACATCACCCAGTAGGGTTGCCCTGCCAAGTATTCCACATGATATCCGGCATCTGCCAGTTGTTTAGCCAGTTCGTTTGGCCGCACTGATATGATGTTGGATAAATCATATATCAATTCTGCGGTTGTCTTATAGCATTTGGCAGAAGTGGAACCAATAGGGGAATAGTTCTGTCCTAAGAAATTCGCTATAGCTTTCTGCCGTTCCGCTTGCAGCTTTTCCTGTTCATTCTGCTTTTCCTCATCTTTTGCATTTTCATAAGAACGGAATCCTATAGGCTTTTTCATTGTATGCCTCCTTTCTGATTAGGGATAAGGCCTAAAAATTCAGTGCGGGCATTATGTAATGTTGCTAAAACATCCAAAAATGTTTTTGAATTGTCATAGAAATAACTACTGTATTCAAGAAGAAAGCCGATACTATCATCCAACAATTCTACAAGAGATGCTGCTTGATTATTTTGCAATTTCAATAAGCAATTAGATATGGAATCGTTGAGTACAATTCCATTAATGGTAGTATTATCCATTCTCGCCTCCTTTCAGCTCCAGTACATTAGCCTTCTCGCTGAACTGATAAACGGAACGAACCCTGCAAATATCGAGAAAGAACACAAGATCCGGACATCCGCCACTTATAACACGAGCCTCTATACGCGTGGTGCGACTTCCATCAAGAGGACCGGCAGAATATTGTATGCGTTTCAGTTTGGGATGATCCGCATTGATTCGGTTAATTACGTCACATAATTCATGCTTGAGCGCATCCAGAGAAAGTTCATCCTTGATAAGAACATACTCGTACTTATTCACATAATCGATCACCTTTTTCCATGCCCGGTTCTTGGGGGAATAGGTTTGCAGATGGTAAACAAAGAACATCATGCTTTGCCTCCTTTTTCATTAAAGGTGATGTTGACTGTCCCACCATTGACATAGATGGAAATAGATTTCTCACTTTGTGTTGCACGGATACGCTTGCGTCCGGCGCACAATTCAATGCCCAGCTGGGCAAATACTTGCTGGATCTTCTCCGCGGATACATAGCGTTCGCGGGCGCTTTGTTTTTGTTTACTCATACTATGGATGTTTAGCGTTTAGACAGAAAAACGGCTGTCATTTCCCGTGTCGCTAAACATCCATAGTGGTTCACTGCGTAAAGCAGAAATCAAAATGTGGGAAAGACAGCCGTATACGTTTGTTGATAAGCAAACTTCTACATATCTTCAGTATGGGCATAAAAAAAGCCCATTATTAATGAGCACTTAACCGCTGCCCGAACGTAGTGAACAAATCACCATGGATATTTAGCTGTTGCAAAGATGCAGGTTTCTTTTGAAACAGCAAAAGAAAAGCGGAGATTTTTTTGTTTCTCCGCTTTCTATCTTTATCCTAACATTTTCCATTTATCTGATATTGAATATTCATCTCCTCTTGACAGCTTGTTGTGGAAATTCAGCAATATCTGATCTTCCACAGGAAAGTTTTCATAGGTATTTTTTATTTGAGGAAATAATTTGATATAGTCAGATAAATAAATACTTAGAAGCATAAAACAAAACTTCATTGTTGTAACGGATATTCTAATGTATTCTTCTTCTCCAGGTTTAAACATATCTCTAAATTGTATCATTGAAATATGTGAAGGATGAGCATTTAGACAGAAATATGTATATATATTTTTATAAAACATGGGCTTTATACCAAATAAAGGTGGAATATCACCCCAACCATAAGATTTAACTTGATTTTCGCTATTGATGCTGATTTGATAATTTTTCCCTTTGATAGCATTGTCAAGTTTACTTCTTTCTTTATCTCTTAAAGATTTATATAATTCAGTGTTTTTAATCTCTGTGATGAGTTCTTGAATATATTCTTTTTCATCCAGTAACTTTAATTTGTATTTTTCTGGTAGATTTGGAGAAAAAAATCGTTGTCTAAAACCAAAACCCGATATGCAATATAAGTTATATAATATTAATTTCTTTTCTTGTGTATCCGGAATTATGGTAACTATTTCAAAAGCACATATAGCTTCAAAAAGATTTCTAACCAAAGTCAGTAATATTGTAGGATCAATAATTCGATTTAGATATGCTGTACCATTATCATATTCAATTCCATCTAAAACATTCTTTATATTTAAGGCTTTACTCATCATCATTTGGAACCATATTCTATTATCAGCTTCTGATTGGGTAGAGACTGGATCATAATGATGTTTTTTCATTATAACTAAATAACTATCTATGAATTTATCTAATAAATGTTTGCAGCATTCTATATTGTTCAGTTGCATGAGTGGCAAACATGCATTTCTTAATTTTTTTTGTTCTTCCAAGGTGATTTCCATATTTGAGAGTGTTTATTCAAGAGAAATACTAATTTTCTTGAGAATGTTATTAAAAGGAAGATTTTCTAAAAGGATGGCGAACCTTGCTGAAGGGTTCACCATCCGACTTTTGCCTTTGTCAGAGGCTACGATGTATGACAAGTGAAAGGGCTGAAAGGCGATTGCTGAGGTCGCCAAGAGAATCAGCCAATATTTTTAATTCATCCTGTGTAAAAGAAACAGGCTTTCCGTTAACCACAGAATTATTGATGCGTTGATAAAGCCATGATTTTCCTTTGCCAAAATAATTTTCAGCAATATAGGATAACGACAATGCCGGTGTCAGTTCTTTCATCAATTCTTTCGCGTTGATGTCAGGTCTACGGCACCGACACATAGCTTTAGTTAGATATTGACCGGCTTCTTTTTTTTCTTCAGTAGTCACTGTGAGTGCCATAGCTTTGTTAAGCAACCTGTCACTTTGCGCTTTACCTTCCGGAGATTTACTTTTAGGTATATTCTCCACAAACTGATCAATTAATGCTTTTACTTCAGGCTTCATATATTTGTATTTTAATAATCAATAAAAACGATGTATGAATGCTGTTTGTTTAAACCGAGGCTACGAACATGTAACCTCGGTAGTCTTTCATTTCAAATTACAAGTTTAGCAATGAATTCTCTGAATACATCTAAAACTGCTTTTTGAAATTCCTCGTCAGAATACCAACCTTCAGCTTTTAGTTGGTCTTCTCGTTGGAAGAGGGTGCGGAGATTCTCCGTCAGCTCCTCCAGGGCCTTTAACCCTTCAGCATTATCATACATCGTTTTATCATCAACTGATGACTCTGCAAAGATAATAACCTTTTAGTTATTACCCAACTTTTGAACGAAAAAAAATAATCTTTAGGTTATAAATAATTCTTTTGCTTATTCTACCCTGTAAAAAGTCCCCTTCAGCACCCTATTTAACCCATCCGCATCTATTTCCACCTCAATCTTCTCGCACAAATACTGCTTATTGCCAATAAGAAATACCTTGTTAACATCCGGCAAACGGTTAGCCTGGAACCGTATAGTATAGGGCACATCTGAATGAAACAAGCTGAGTATTGACAACTGATGGCCGATACTGTCCGGACAAACGTCATTCATACTGAGCGAATACGGAAGAAAATCAGTGAGCTGCGCCGTAGTCTTCTGTTGATAGTCTGTAAAAGGATAAGCATATTCATACGAATGTACTTGACCACTATAAGTCACATCCTGCCGGTTGAACTTGCCGGTATTGATAGCCACCTCCATATATTTATTTTTCTCTTGCTTTTCTTGCAGCTCCACATCACCGCTGATTGCCTCTTGGATATTGAAGCGCTCTTGCTTAGCAACAGTAGCCTGATATCCTACCGCCGGAATATTCAAGAACATGGCTGCATACGGGCGGTTTAAATCATATTCGGCAACAGAACCATATACCCCGACATTGAACTGAATGATTTTAGCCGGGACTATTTTTAGAGAAGTATCTATGCTGGAAGATTCCGGATTACGTATCAGATCCGCATATAAATTGACCTCACGCAGTACGTTCTTGTCGTTTTCATTATAATTAATGTAAAACCGTTTACCCACAACAAAGAGTGTGCTTTTCTTATTGCTATCATTCATTCCATTGTAAGCGGCAAGCATTGAGTCATAGGAGTCACATTCCAACTTGTAAGCTGCATCAAAGATGTCTTTTTCAAGGCGCAAATAACCATCATCGGTATGTGATGGTAACTCATATCCTACATTGCCGGAACTAAGGTCTTTATTACTTTTTGTGTCTTCAATTTCTACGGTAAACTCACGGATCAATGCAGTGCTATCAATGATTTCCTTTTCAGAACTGGAAAAATATTCATTCAAACTAACAAGGCGCACCACCTTGGTACGTTCATCAACTACCGTAACGACACAAAGGAACCTCTCCAATTCATCGAAAAACTCGGAAACTGTCCAATGCGGTAAGGCATCAGCAATCTTATTCGAACTCACGGCACTACAAATATAGACGTTACGCAGAAAATTGTCATTGAAAAATGACGTATCAAACGTATAGCCGAAATGTTGGACTATCTTCTTTATGACAGTCACAAGATAAGGCTGTACACACCGTTTACCGGCATACGGACATAGTGTAAAGTTGTTTGTTCCAAATTCATAAATAGCATCATTTTGCAGATTCTTCCATTGTGCTTCCTGATAAAATACCGGTAGCCAGACAACTTCAACATCATCCACTGAACCATAATAACCTACCATATTAGCAGGCGGTTGGAAATAGTTTTGATTATTGTTAGGCCAGCCAACGCTGCCTAAATCCAGTTCATCAATATAGATCGTGTCATTTGTCAGAAGATTAAATTCTGCATTTCCTGAAACAAGCTGTACTTTGACAAGCGTATCTTCTACTGACAGCAAAACAGCACTTCCATAAAGTAAACACCGGGCATCAACAATGAGCATGGCGGAAAGTATGGTCTTTTTCTTTGTTACGTCCATCCGGTTGATATGTCCGAATATGGCATGATTAGCCGGCATAGGGAGTTCTATGTCTAACGAATAATTGGAACTGCGGGTGAAATAAGGATTCTCCGAAGTGAAAGTTATATTGAACCCTTCGGGTAAGATAGCCAACTGGCCGTTTATATACAATTTGGTCATTGCTTGTTGCGTGATTTGTTATTCTCTAATTTTTTGTATTCTCGTTGTGCCTGGTTGATACCCCGTTTACCGGTTACATAGGTCTCTGCTACTAACGGATCATCCAGACGATTTTTAAGTTTACGCAGCGCACGGGTACATTCAACGAGCATTGCCACCATAGCCGGATCATTAGTGGTTGTTGTGGCACTGGCTCCGGGTGCTTTAGCTGGAACGGTACGCGTATTTTTTCCGGATCCTGCCACAGCTGCGATATCTTCAGCTGTTAAATTGCCAACATTCCCGGTACGTTGCGCCACATCGATAACATCAAATATCGGCCGCAAATTCGGATTGGCCACAGCAAAACGATTGGCTACAAATTCATCGGAATGAACGATACCCTGCGGTTGATCCCAGGCACCGGGTCCTGTGTAACCTCCGGTATAAAAATTTCCAAGTGCGGATTTGGCAGTCTGAAAAGCAGCTGTGATCAGAGCTATTTTGGCAGCGGCGGTAGCTATGCCAATAAATCCTTTCGACGTAATCTCTTTCATAGTAACTGAAGCTATTGCAGCTATTTGTTCTGCAATAAGTTGTTGTTCTATGGCCTCTAATACCATTACTAACGATTCTTTCAGAAAGTCCTTTAAAGAGTCTTTGGCACCACCGAATGTTTTTCCTATGGCCACTCCCATTTGCGTGAAATAAGCACCGGTTAAAACGGAAAGTATCTGAAGCTTTTCTTCTGTAGACAGGATTTCTTCTCCTACTTTTCTTAGGTCTTCAATGAGCCGGCCTAAAAGGTCTGCCATGTTTTCCCACGACATATCAGCCCATTCGCTGGCATCATTCCATGCTCTTTTAACTATTTCCTCCCATCTCTCGGTCTCTTCTGTGGCTTCCCGATACTTATTGATGACCTCGTCTATTTTCTTCAGATATGCTTCGATATCTGTTTTTTGTTCTTCGGTTAATGATTCCGGGGTTTCTGAAACTTTACTATATGTTTTTTGGAGAACAAGCAGTTTTTTTAAAAACTCCTCACGAGAAATCAGCCGATCTTTATAATCCTTGGCTAATTGTTTCACCTCAAACTGCATTCTTTTCTCCTGATTAGAGAGATATTGTTTGTTCTCTTTGGCATCTTCAGATAAACACTTTTCTTTCAGTTTCAGCTGTAAATCGAGTATCTGATTGGATATTTCCTCCCGTTTCTTAGGCTCCAAACCTGCGATTTCAAGTTTTTTATTCAAAGATTTCATTTCCAAGTCCGACAAGAATTGCAGGTATTCAGCTTGTGTCATCTTATCATTGGCTAAATACTGTTTCTTCAATTCCGCCTGTTCTTTAAGGGATTCCGTCTCAATCTGTTCCAATCTTTTGCGAATACGTTCTTTACGTTTGGCCTCGTCTTCTTCACAAGTACAAGGATCATTGCCACATTTCGGACATTTTCCACCACCATTGCCTCCGGTGGGATTGTTTTTAGGCGTGCCTGGATTCAATGCTTTCCATTTTTCCTGTACCAGTTTCTTATAACGTGCAGTTAAAGATGCAACAATCTCTTCTTCTTGGGAAATCTTGTTGCGAACATCCTCGCGAGCCATCGACCCCATCGGTGAATTGTCATTTAATGCCGGGGATTTTTGAAGGCGCATTAAGTTGATCCGATGTTTATCCAGTTCGTCGGCAACCTCTTTCAATTCGATATTGGTTGCCAACACAGCATTATACTGGTCAAGCGCTTCTGTATTCTCATTAATGATTTTTCCTTCTTTATCAATCTCAGCATTATATTCTGGAATAATGGCCTGTAATTGCTCTATTGCCTTTTTCCGTTCGGAATTTGAGAGATTATTATTATGTATCTTTTTTGTTAGTTGCTCAACAAGAGATGATTGGCGTGCATATTCATCATTTGACTTTTCTGTAATTTTTTCATTGACTTTATTGAGATCATAATAATCTTTGGTGTGTTGCGTCAATTTATAGGACGCAGTAGCAGCAGCAAGAACTAATGTTACCAGCAAACCAACCGGATTACTGGCCATGATAGCCCAGGCTGCTTTCATGGATTTTGCAGCCAGGTCAACACGACCTCGTAAAACCTGCACGGCAGCAGCATATAAATAAGTGGCAATACGTAGTGACTTTAGCAAGACTGTATGTCCCTGCATGAGAGTTGACAATTTACGCAGGTTTCCGAATGATGTCACAGTATAACCGGATAGTGTATTCATTGATGCGGCATAAGCCAAATTGAGAACTGTTGCAACTTTAGTAAGCGAGTTCCAAATTGAATACCATGTTGTTATTATCTTCAGCCGGGTAGCATATACAAGCAATATCGTACTAAGCCACAATACAGTACCACCCCATTCTTTACACCAATCAATCAGTCCGGGCAGGAATTTGATGACATTGGTGAGCATATTGGTGCTAACTGTTAAAGCCGGATTCAACTTCTCACCCAGATCAATGGCGGCAAGTTTCATCTTATTACGCGCCTGTTCCAACTTAGCCTGTGCCGTATCACTGTTTATTGCTGCCTGTTCATACGCCACATTCGTACCGGTAACGGCAGCGGTGAAGTCCTTCACCATCTCCGTGTTCTGAAGGATTACGGATGCAGTGTTATAACCTTCTTCCCCGAACATCTTTTTAATGGCGCCTGCATCCATATTCTTATTCTTCAGGTTCTCCAGTGCCTTATCCAACCCTACAATTTTAGGATTGGTTTCATCCGCTCCGGTCTGAAGTACCAGGAAGAACTTTTTCAATCCCGTTCCAGCCACTTCATCTTTTATACCCCGATAGGCAAGCGTTTCAATCAAAGCAACCGTCTGTTCAATGGGAACATTTGCTGAAGCTGCTGCCGTTCCTGCATTCCGGATTGCCTTTGCCTGGCTTGCGATATTTGCGGATCCGGCTTGGGAACCGGCAGCCAACACATTAGAAAAACGCCCTGCCTGATCAGCAGCTTCGCCATATTGATTAAGCGACAAAGTAAGCGAATCAACCGCCTCATTGAGAGTGATATCCTTAGCAGCCGCCTGTAACCGCATAGCTTCTTCTGTTACTTGTTTCAATGCCTCCTTATCTCCAAGCAGTTCCGGTTTGGCCGAACCCACCAACATGAAGGCATCAAGGATCTCAGCCGCCGACTGACGGACACGCAACCCCTCTTTTGTCATGGTGGTAGAAAGCGTCTTTGCCTGTTCGGTCAGCCAAGCAATGTTATCATCATCAAGTCCGGTCAAGGCTTTTAGCCCAGCTTGTGACTCTTCTAATTTGTTACGTTCATCTCTGATGGCGCGTAATGCGAGAGTGAAACCGGTCAGAAAACCGATCACCGACAGGATAACACCACCGAAACGGTTAAACCAGTCCACCATGCTGCCAACGCTGATAGTAGCTTTCTTCGTTTCTGTAGTAATACCTTTTATCTCTTGGCGATGCTGTTTGAGTATGCCCTGAAGATTCTGTATCTTCGCCATGGTACGGTTGTATTCTTCGGAACCACGTGTCATATCCTTAATGTCACGTTGAAGGCGTTTAATCTCCAGGTCAATGGAATTAATATCATTCTTGATTTCCTTGCCATCAAGATAGAGGTAAACCCCTCTTTTAACGGTTTTATTATTTTTTGCCATAACGCTTCTCGATTGTTATTCTATCAAATTTCTGAAGTACTTTTTTGAGTGCCTGGTCTCCGTAATATTCTCCGGAGAGGTCGGCCAATGATTCTATATTTTCTACAATGGGCGGATCCAACCAAGGTAATGGAGTACGGCGGATAACCGCATAGTGTTCGTCAATTGTGCGCATACGCCTGATGCGGTATTCCGAAACACGCAATGAGCGAAGCTCCTGACGCTTCTTTTTGTCACTCCATGCCGAATGACCTTTCATAATGATACCATCTTTAACAATGTATCCACGTCCGGCACCGTATTCTCGATATGCTCCATAACGTTCAAAGCGAAAGCCAAGCCCTACATAAGCCGGTCCACCTTCACGATCATTTAGCAAACGTGCTTGTAGTCCACTACGAAGTTTGCCTGAAGCATGAGTACGTTGTAAAATGTTTATGGATATACCCCGAACTTTATTAGTCCATCTTTCTACCCCATTGTTATACTCAGCAGGGGTCATCAACTTGTTTTCTTCTATGACAGCCATAAAAAAGCCTTTAGTTTCAGGTACAAAACTAAAGGCTGAAAAGAGTGGGAAAAAGGACAAGAAATTAGCGAACGGAGAACTTGAAATCATTGATTCGGTTCAACCATCCTTTCCGGAACACAAGCTGCGACGGGTTCTTTTTACAGATTTCTTCAACAAACCGGATCCGGTCCGCCTTGACAGCTTCAAACAACTGGCGCTGGTTGGCCAGATTAATACTGGCAACCGTCTGAGGTCCTACAATACCATCCACCTTAATCTGTAGGAGTTGCTGTACTCTTGTGATTCCAGGACGTCCGGAAGCCCATACCCAGTCCACACAAATGTTGGCAATGGACTGGTTATGTATAAAATCAGCCTGATAACGGTCCCAATAATACTTTTTGAAGATATTGAATACATCTTCCGGAGTAATCAATCGTAGATCATCCGCATCGATATCGCCATCACCGTCTTTGTCATAACCGCATGATCTCCATGTTGACAAGGTAATACCCATGTTGGTTTTACCACCTTTGTCATTTTTGTGATCACTCCATCCGCCTTCCCATTTGCGGATGATTTTGAATAAAACTTCTGCTTTTGCCATATTGTATAAATGAATGAAACATTGGCAAAAGTAACCTATCGTTCAATAGCTATATAGGACACTATTTATACTTCACTCTTTCAAGATGATTATTAAGGGTAACCAAGTGACATTTCAGTTTTCGGCAAATAGCTGCTTTTGAACTTCCTTCAGCAAGCATCCGGCTGATAAGCTCCGCTTTCTTGTCCAACTTATAATGTGTTATCTTCTCACCTTTTTGTCTGCCGAGCTTCTGTCCAGCAGCCTTACGTCTGGCCAATCCCTCTTTTGTTCGCTGGGAAATAAGATCGCGTTCGATCTGAGCTGATAATCCGAAAGCAAAAGCCAATACCTGGCTATTGATGTTATTTCCCAGCTCATATTTTTCTTTCACAGTGAGTACTAATGTCTCTTTAGTCATACAGAGATTGAGCATTGACATTATGCTCATAAGGTTACGGCCTAATCGACTAATCTCGGAAAGTATAAGGGTATCACCTTTCTTCATCTTTTTCAAAAGCGGCCCCAGCTTTCTATCCTTTGCAGCCTTTGTTCCTGATACTGTTTCAGAAATCCACTTATCAATTATTAATCGACGATCATTGGCAAAATTCTGAACTTCAAACTTTTGGTTCTCAACCGTTTGTTTATCAGTTGAAACTCTGATGTATGCGTAAATCATTTTTTGCAGTGAAGATAGTCATATCATAAAGGAGAAACAAGCAATGATTCAAACGCCCGTCAAAAGTGAATAGATCGTATGAAAGAGAATGAATTAAATAACGGA
>OHRS01000547.1_pt1 | contig 19476 bp, 21 predicted proteins | sample 1578441 | NCBI WGS metagenome assembly OHRS01 (sample SAMEA3879592, study PRJEB24766) | human gut metagenome | biome: human-associated habitat; feature: feces | place: USA | collected 1985/1987
CGATTGGGGTAAGAATTAAAGCTGCGCGTGCACGTAAAGGCGTTACTCAGGGCTACATCGCCAATCTCATTGGTCTGTCCACCCCTCATATCAGCAACATTGAAACCGGCAATACCAAACTGGGATTACCGACCATTATTCATTTGGCTAATGTACTTGATGTATCGGTGGATGAACTTTTGTGCGATAATATTAAACGCAGCGAAAAAATTTTCCAGAATGAACTGGCTGACCTCTTAAAAGACTGCTCTGCCCAGGAACTGCATTTTATTACCGAACTTATAAAAGTAGTTAAAAAGAACGGCTATGCAGGCGAACCTAAACGCCGCGGCCGCAAACCCAAAAAACTGGTTGAAGCAGAAAAAGCTGCCGAATAATTTAAAATACTGCTTGCCAATTAAGCAGTATTTATATTATAATATTGCCGTTAAGCCATCATAGCTCAGCTGGTAGAGCATCTCATTCGTAATGAGAGGGTCGCAGGTTCGAATCCTGTTGATGGCTCCAATAAAAAATTAAGGCGTGGATTTTATCCGCGCCTGTTTTGTTTTTATAGGTAAAAATTGCAGAATATTATATCTGGCAAATCCTTTTGAAAAACACTTTACGCAAAATTAAAAGTACAAATATTTTCTTTTCATTTTTTTGACAAAAATGTAAAATGGTGTTACATTATAAGTGAAAACAGGAGTTGTCCTGTTGGGGGATTAAAAGCGCTGTACCTTTTTAAAGGAGGCATTTACTATGAAAAAGATTTTTGTTGCAATTGACGGCAGTGAACACGCATGGAAAGCACTTGATTACGCAGCAGAACTTGCAAAAGGCATGAAATGCAGCCTGTTTGTTTATACGGCTTTAAAACCCAGCGACAGCGGCGCTTTGCTTGCCATGTATGATATGGACGACCCGATGCTGGCAACAGAAGTTTCCGGCCTTGATGATTTGGGCGACAAACTTTTGGCTCAGGCGAAAGAACGTATCGGCGGTTCCGTTGAAGCAGAATATGAATACCAGGTTGGCTATCCGCCTGAAATGATTTTGAGCGCAGCCGAAAAATCCGGTGCCGGTATGATTGTTATGGGCTCCAGAGGCCTTTCCGGCATTAAAGAACTGCTGCTTGGCAGTGTAAGCAACCATATTGTACACTATGCCAAGGTGCCGGTTGTAATTGTAAAATAAATTTTGCTGCGCTGTAATAAAACGTAAAACTATTGCTGCCTTATAAAACATGGGCATAAAAACCGGGAGATATTGCTCCCGGTTTTTAATTTTGCCTGAGCGCAGATAAAAAACATATCAATGAAGTAAAGTACAGATTTTGCTCTATATAGCAGTAAAGAACCGGTTAATTCAGCATAAGTAAATTTTTTAATACACTGCATAATTGCACCTTAAATTTAACAGTGGTATAATAAAATATCTGTAAGATGAATTTGAAATAACTGAAATATAAGGAGCGTTTATATGGTAAGCATTTGTGACCGTGTACGTTATGTAGAAACTGATATGATGGGCGTTGTGCATCACAGCAACTACTTCCGCTGGTTTGAGATGGGGCGTGTGGCCTGGCTGCGCGCTGCCGGTGTGGAGCTGTGGGAGCTGATGAACGCCAACATAATTTTCCCTATTACTCATGTAGAAGCCAATTATAAAGAATCGGCGCTGTATGATGATGAAATTGAAATTTGCGCAGAAATGACCGCTTTCAGCCGCGCCAAAATGGATTTTACTTACCGCATCGTCCGCAAAAAAGACGGCGCACTCTTGGCAGAAGGCTGCTCGCGCAATGTGTTTACCGATAATAACGGGCATATTATCCGCCTTAGCGGCGATTTTTATGACAGAATTAATGCTTTTTACCAAAAAGAGCAGGCAGAGGAGAAACACTGATGGAAGCAAAATATGAAATTATACCGGTGCCGACACGTATTTTGACGCACCACGATAATATAGTTGACGCCATTTTGGAATACGGCAAAGACAAAATAGGCCCGCGTGACGTTGTGTGCGCGGCTGAAAGCGTTGTTGCCATTACGCAGGACGGCGCCAAACGCTGCGAAGATTTTAAACCCGGCTTTTTAGCCAAAACTCTGTGCCATTTGTTCCCTGCCAAAGGCAGCATCAGCGGCTGGTACAGCATGCAGGCTCTTTTGGACGCCGAAGGCGCAATGAAAGTAATTATTGCCGTTATCTGCGGCTTTGCTGCCAAATGTGTTGGCAAGCGCGGCGTGTTCTACCAGATGGCAGGCTACCAGGCACGCCTGATTGACGACGTTACCGGTACTATGCCGCCGTATGACAAGCACATTGTTTACGGCCCGTTTGAACCCCATAAAGTAAGCGAAAGCATTAAAAAAGCCACCGGCGCTTACGGCGCGGCCATTGCCGACGTTAATGACCTTAAGCGTGCCGCCGTGCTTGGCTGGAGCGAAGGCGTTGACCCCGACAAGGTTGCCAGAATTTTAATTGACAACCCGTTCGGCAACGGCAGCCAGAAAACGCCTGTTGTTATTATTAAAAATTACGCCAAATAAGGAGGGCTTGTGATGCTGTTTGTAATTGAAATTATCGCCGGGCTTTTCCTGCTGGGCGTTGTAGCTGTGGCAGTATTTATTATGATGCAGCCCAAACACAGATTTGTATTTGATGTTAAAAACCGCACTAAAGCGGAACTTACGGATAAAACCGATAATAAACTTTGCTTCAGCGTTGATGTGCCGTTTACCAACGAAGGCGGCGACGAAGGGCTTGTGCTTGACGCTTTTATGCGTATTTACCTGCCGCAGGAACAGTATGACAAAGCACTGGTGCGCGGCAAAATTAATTTAAAAGATGTACCGCGCGACGACGATTATTTTGAAGCGCTGGTAATGCCCAAGGGCGGCAATAAAACCATGACTGCCAAATTTGAGCTTACGCCCATGCATGGCGCAAGCCTTAAAGAAGCCGTAAACGGTCTGCCTGATTTTGACGTTGCCATGTTCTGGGAATGCCGCGGGCGCGAAAACCTGTACACCGTTAAAAAGTTTATAACCATCAGTGCGGACGAAGTAAAAGCGCTTTTAAAATAAGCAAAATACATGGACAAAACTGCAAAAAATGTAGCTAAACAAGCAATTTAAGCAATAATAAAAAATAAGGCGTTGCCTAAAACGGGCAATGCCTTATTTTTATGCACATAATATCTGAAATTTAAGCCTTAAAAATTACAGGCAAAATATCTGTTCAGTAAGCTACAAAAGCAGTTTTTTTGTAGCTTGTTTTATTTTATTCCGCTTGTTATTATTGCAGTAGAAGGTGGCCATTTTCTACAATTAAACAGGCTGCTGCTAAGCCTTAATAATGTTATAGCGCTTAAGTAGCGTATAAACAAAATCGCTTGTGCGCTGCGCCAAAAAATCCGGGCTGAGCTTCATGCCAGAATTAAGCCAGTAATCAACGCATCCTATTTTAGCAGATACAATGTAATTTGCAAGCACTGCAAAATCAAGATGGTGGTTATATTCAAAGCTTTCGCTGCTCTGCATGGGCGGCAGGTAACGCTTGTAAAAATAGTTAAGACCTATCTGCTGCAGGCGGATGCGAAAGGCAGGTACGCCGTTAGGCCCAAGCATAACGCGGTAAAAATCGGCGTTTTCCGCCATGTATTCAAAAAATACCTTGCCGTGTCTTAAAATAGCCTCGCTGTAGGGCAGTTCGTCAAAGCTCTGTACGCGCTGCTCGTATTCGGCTAAAACCTGCGTAATGGTTTTGTCGATAAAATCATCCTTATCTAAATAATGCAGATAAAAGGTACTGCGGGTAATCTGGGCGCGCTCAATTAAATCCTTAACGGAAATTTTTTCGACAGGCTTTTCCTGCATCAGCGCAATCAGCGCCTGACGCAAAAGTGCCTGCGTGCGCACCTTGCGCGGGTCAGTTTTTAAAGCGTTTTCAGACATGGCTGACACCTCTTTTGGCAAAGCTTAATGGACATGTTGTCTATTTACTGATATTATAACAAAAATTTTTGCAGAATTTCAATATTTTACGGGTAAAGGAGTGCTAATTATGGATAACATTAAATTCATCGACGTTCATCATCATATTTTGCCAAAGGTTTATCGCGATGGTTTAAAGGAAGTCGGCATTGATAAATCTGGCGGCAAGCCGTTCCGTGAATGGGAGCCGGAGGATTCGCTGGAGCTGATGGAGCGCCAAGATATTGAAACGGCTATCTGCTCAATTTCCGAGCCTGCCGTTTACCCCGTACACTACATTGACCCCGAAAAGGCAAGGACGCTTGCGCGCAGAACCAATGAGGCCATGGCGGAAATTATCGCTAAATACCCGGGCCGCTTCGGTGCGTTTGCTGTACTGCCGCTGCCGGACGTTGAAGGCGCCTTGAAGGAAATGGAATACGCGCTGGACGTATTAAAGCTGGACGGCGTGGGCTTTGTATCTAATTACCGCGATGAATACCTTGGCAACACTGTTTTTGACGAAATTTTTGACGAAATGCAAAAGCGCAAGGCTGCCGGTTATGTGCATCCTTCCGTGCCGCCTGCAGGTTTTGTACGCCCGCAGTTTACTCCGCTCGATTATTTTGAAGAATTTACCTTCTGCACCACAAGGGCTGCCACCAACTTAATTTTAAGCGGCACCATGGAGCGCTGTCCAGATATTAAGCTGTTCTTCTCGCATATGGGCGGCGTATTCCCGTATCTCAGGTGGCGTTTAACCGCATGCACGGCGGCAGCCGTTGAAAACCCTGCCCTGCCGCTGAAGCCCGAGCACCGCAAGGCCTACGAAAGCCTTAAAAAACCGTTTTACGAATATATGTCCCAGTATTATTACGATATTGCGCTGGCGTCTCACGATATTGCCTACAATGCGCTTGAAATTATTAATCCGCACCACATTTGCTACGGCAGTGACGCCTTTTTTGCTACGCCTTGGTTGAGCGAATACGGCAAGGAAGGGCTCTTGCGCCGCTACGGCAACGACAGGGAAAAATACTATGCAATTGCCCGCGGCAACGCCGAAAAGGTTTTCCCGCGCTTTGCCAAAAAAGCGCAGCAGGTGTTCCCACTGGGCGGAGGCTTTGATAAATAAGAAAGGATGTGGGCACAATGCAGGGAAGCAAGCCAATTTTTGACATTATGGGTTTGATGAAGCGCGTTCCCGGCGGCACCTTAATTGTACCGCTTTTAATTACAGCGACCATCAACACCTTTTTCCCAAACGCGCTCAGCATCGGCGGCTCGACAACGCCGTTATTTAAAACCGGCACGATGGCCATTATCGGCTTTATACTGTTTTGCAGCGGCGCGTCTTTAAACCCTAAATCGCTGATGCAGCTTTTTAAGAAAAACGGAGCTTATTTTATGCTGAAATTAATGCTTATGATAATTGTGGCGTTTATAGCGCAGTACCTTTTGCCACCAGTAATGTGGATGGGCATACCCGCAGCCGCATTATTTGCAATTATCACCAGCACCAACCCCGGTACTTACCTTGAGCAGGCTAACCGTTACGGGTCCGACATCGACAAGGCGTCGTTCCTGCTGGTGCATTTGTCTACAACTGCAGGACTTGTGGTGTTCGTTTACAGTCTCGTCGGCGCGGCTAGCGGAGATTTTAACGGTATGGCAATGCTTGCGCTGTTTGTGCCCTTTATTGTCGGCTTTGTCATGGGTAACCTTGACCCTGCCTTCGGCGCGTTTTTTAAATCCGGCACGGCAATGGTCATCCCCATTTTGGGCGCAAACTTTGGCGCTAACATGAACTTAAAGGAAGCCGTCATGGGCGGCGGCGTACCCGGCATAGTCCTGTCACTTTTATATGTGGCAGTAATTATCCCGCTGTTCCTCTTTTTGGACAAGGTAATTTTAAAGCGCCCCGGTTATCAGGGCGTCTCCTGGTGCTCGGTATCCGGCGCGTGCGCGGCAATACCACCACTTTTAATGGAAGGTAATTCCGTGCTTGAGCCCTACATCCCGCAGGCTGTGGCAATGGTTGCAATGGCAATTATTATCACAAACCTTGTAATGCCCATCGTCAACCGTAGGGTAGTTGCCAAATGGGGTGATGCCTACGGAAACAAACATTTAGAAGAATTTTAAATATAATAATCAAAACCCTGCCTTTTGGCAGGGCTTTAATGTTTACCGGGGGCTTTTTTGCCGTTATAATAAAGGTATAACGGCGTTAAAACACAAAAACGGCAGCTTCGTAAAAGCAAATGCCGTTAAAAACGTAAAATTAAGGTTTATTTCAGTTTATTTTAAGATTATATGGTTATAGTGCTTATAAAAAGCAGGTGATATATAATGAAAATTTTACTGGCCGAAGACGATTTGCGCCTCGGAAAAATGCTGAAAACAATTTTAAGCAAAAACGGCATCAATGTAAAATGGGTTACAAACGGCGAATCGGCATATGACGAATGTTATGCCGACGGTTATGATGTTTTGGTGCTGGACTGGATGATGCCGGGCATGAGCGGCATAAAACTGTGCAGCGTTTTGCGCAGCGAAGATTATCAGGGCAAAATTTTAATGCTTACCGCGCGCGACAGTTTGGACGACAAGGTAAACGGGCTTAACGCCGGTGCAGACGATTATCTGGTTAAGCCTTTTGCCGTTGCCGAACTTCTGGCGCGTTTAAATGCGCTGGTACGCCGCCAGGGCAGCTACATGGAAGAAAATGTTGAGTACAAGGGCTTTGTTTTAAACAGCGGCGATTACACAATCAGCTACGGCGGCAGCAAAGTGCAGCTGCGCCCGCGCGAATTTAAGCTGATAGAACTGCTTTTGCGCAACGCAGGCAAAATAATTCCGCGTGACGTAATTTTGGAACGCGTCTGGGGCATTGAAAGTGATATTACCGAAAACAACCTTGATGTGCATATTGGCGCGTTAAGGCGCAAGCTTAAAGAAATAAAGGGCGAAACACTTATAAAAACCATCCGCGGCGTTGGGTATCTGGCAGAGGCAGACGATAATGTTCGATAAATTAAAAAAACGCCTGACCATTATTTATACAGGTATTTTCAGTTTAATAATGGTGTTTGTCGTTGCAGTAACGGTGGCTATCGGCTGTATTTCCGTTTTAAGAACGGAAAAGGACATGCTTATTGCCGATATTTACGACGAATGGCGCGAATGGATTGGCAGCGGAGAACTGCCGGTAGACCCGGCGCTTGTAAAAAAAGGCGAAATGATGTCGCTGATGTATGACGCTGACGGTAATATCATTATTGACCAGATGACGGACAGCCCTTATGCAGCGGCATTAACCGCAATCCGTGCCTCGTGGCCGGAGCCCGAGAACGAAACGGAGCTGCTGTATTTCAGGGATAAAAAGGGCACATTGCATTTCTTTCTGGCAGGCGGCTGCACTTTTTGGGAAAACGGGCAGATTCAGGCACGCCTGTACACCTTTTTAAATTTGGAAGATTATTACGACATGGCCGTGGACGGCATGTACTTTTTGTTTTTGCTGTGCGCGGTGTGCATTATGCTGGCGGCAGGCGGCGGCTATTACATGGCTGCCAAAAACATTAAGCCGCTGGAAATTTTATTTGCGCGCGAGCATGAATTTGCCGCCGACGCTTCGCATGAACTGCGTACGCCGCTTACGGTGCTGAGCCTTGGCGTGGAGAGTTTGCAGAATGACGACGAAAGCAAGCTGAGCGGCTTTGCGCAGGAGGTTCTGCGCGATATGCAGCACGAAACAAAGTATATGTCGAGGCTTATTGAAGCGCTATTGACTTTGGCGCGCGGCGACGAAGAAAATAAGCCGCTGGCCCGTGCCAAGGTAGATTTAACGGAGGTTGCCGTTAAGGTATGCAATAAAATGCGCCCGCTGGCAGTCAAAAAAGGGCTGGGGCTGGAATATGCTGCCGGTGACGCGCCGCAGGTGTTCATACTTGGCGATAAGAATAAAATGGAGCAGCTGCTTATAATTTTTATCGATAATGCCATTAAGTATTCGGAAAGCGGCACAATCACGGTTACGGTTGACGCCGATTCCATGCACGCCGTTATAAAAGTAATGGATGAAGGCATAGGCATCAGCGAAGGCGATGCGCAGAAAATTTTTGAACGCTTTTACCGCGTCGATAAGGCACGTTCGCGCGCAGCAGGCGGCTTTGGGCTTGGGCTTAACATTGCCCGCATAATTGTGGTGCGCCATGGCGGAACGGTGAGCGTTAAACCGCGCAGCCCGCACGGAAGCATTTTTACGGTACGTTTGCCGTTGTACCGCTGAAATTTAAGATTGGTTTCATATAACTAACTCCCTGTTTCAGTTTTGTTTAATTGGCTTTAAGTACAATTAAGACAAGCTGAAGTTAGGGAGTTGATTTTTTATGAGACGTTATGGATGGTGGTTATTTTGGAGCCTGGCGGCGCTGCTTTTGTTTTTTGGCAACGGGCAGCTGTGGATTACCGATTCCGTGGAATCGAACTATGCGCTGACGGCCAAAGAAATGGTTTTGAGCGGCGACTGGATTTCACCGCAGATTTACGGCAATTACTGGTATGACAAGCCGGTATTTTTTTACTGGCTTACGGCGGCAGGCTTTAAAATTTTTGGCTTTAACGAATTTGCCGCACGCTTTTTCCCGGCGCTGTTCGGCATGGCAGGGCTTTGGCTTCTGGTTTACGCCGCCAAAAAACTTTACGGCGAAAAAACTGCGTTCTGGAGCGGCGTTATTTTAATGACCAGCACGGAGTTTTTCCTCATCAGCAAATCGGTTATTACCGACAGCACGCTGTTTTTCTTTTTCAGCATGGCGCTGGTGTTTTTTTACCTTGGGTACAGCACGCAGCAGAAAAATTACTATTACGGCATGTATACAGGCATGGCGCTGGCAACCTTAACCAAAGGGCCGATAGGCTTTTTGCTGCCGGGCCTTATTATGGTGCTGTTTCTGGTTTTTACCCGCGGCTGGCGCGAAATTAAAAACATGAAGGTTTTCAGCGGCGGGCTGCTGTTCTTTTTAATTGCCGCACCGTGGTATGTGGCTATGTATAACCTGCATGGCAGCGCATTTATAGACCAGTTCTTCGGCACGCATAATTTTTTGCGCGCCACTGTTTCCGAACATCCGCGCGATAACGTGTTTTACTATTATACTCTGGTGCTGCTTCTGGCACTCTTTCCGTGGAGCGGGCTGTTGCCGCGCTTTTTGTGGCGCACCCTGCGGGAAGACGGCAAATGGCGCAGGCCGGATGAAAAAACTGGTTTTCTGCTCATCTGGGCGGCAACGGTGTTCTTTTTCTTCCAGAACATGGCAACCAAGTATTTAACTTATACCTACCCAATGCTGTTTCCTCTGGCATTGCTTTTGGGCAAATACCTTTCGGAAAAGAAGTGGAACGCCGTAACGGCGGGCACTTTAATTGTGCGTGACCTTATTTACATTGCCCTGTTTGGCGGCGCGCTGTGGTGCTGGTGGAACAGTATCATCAGCATTGGCACGGTAATTTTAATCGGCGCGGCGGTGCTTGCCGTTATCGGCATCAGCTGGATAAGCATCAGCCTTGAAAACGGGCTTACGGCCGCAGGCGTTATCGCCGTAACGGCGCTTAGCTTTAACCTGCTGCTTATTAACGAAGTGGCTGTGCCGTTCAGCAGCCTGCGTTCAGATAAGGAAATTGGGCTGGAACTTGCGCAGAGCTACCGTGCGGTTGATGAAATTGGCGTGTACGGCAAATATTCCACGTCGGCAGTGTTCTATTCCGGCAAAAAAATTATCAAGCTGGTGCCCGATGAAGACCTGGCAAACTTTGCGCCCAAAGCGTACAGCTGGAAGGTAAAAAACGTAATGCCCTTTGAAGGCATTAACTCGTTCGGCAGGCGCGGGCAGCTGCTTTTGGTAAAAAAGAACGAAGCCGGCAAATTTTTAAACGGCAGTAACGGCAAATGGCTGGTAACCGGCGAAAAATGCTCATGTACGGTAAGGAAGCAAGCAACCGAAAACAAGAGATAGACCGCCAGCACTACACTATTCCGAACCAAAGACCAAAAGATAAGCATTGTGGGAAAATCTAAACTTTTGGATTTTCCTACAATGCCGACTACGGCGGAATCCCTCCCACTCCTTATATCTTTCTTTCCGTATACATTGAATTTGTATTTAGTAAATGCTATAATGTCCCTATTCAAATTATAAATGTGTTGAATTAGTTACATGTACATATTTTTTGTGCCGGAGGAAGTGAAATGAAACAAAAAATTTATCTCATTACAGGCTTAATGGCTTCTGGAAAATCTACAGTTTCCGATTTACTGGCAAAATCAATAGAAAAATGCGTCCATCTTCGTGGTGATGTGTTCCGAAAAATGATTATTTCAGGCAGAGAAAATATGTCAGCTACCCCATCAGCGGAAGCAGTCCGCCAGCTGTACCTTCGATACAAATTGACTGCTGATGCGGCAAGGTCATACTTTGACAACGGCTTTTCTGTAGTGATCCAAGATAACTACTACGGTGATGAATTAAACCGAATGATAAATTATCTGCATAAATACCCTGTTGAGGTTGTCGTTCTTTGTCCAGATGTGGAAACAATAAAAGAAAGGGAACGATACAGGGAGAAAACAGGCTATTCCGGCTTTACGGTTGAAACCTTATACGATACATTTATGCAGACAACACCACGGATCGGCTTTTGGCTGGACAATTCCAACCAAACACCACAGCAGACAGCAGAAAACATTCTGAACGCTAGGAAGCCGGTATGATTGTTACATATAAGGGGAAGAAAAATTTCTTTTAGGTACTTGCTTTCCTAAAACTGATGTGATACAATGATTTAATCCAGAAAAGGAGTAAAAAATATGCGGCAAGGTATTCTTAAATAAAACTATAATCAAATAGTGGGAACAAAGGATTATGATAGTCCCTTTTGTAGGGGCTTAGTTTTTTGTACCCAATTTAAGAATACTTTTGCCTTATCAATTTTGACATATCCCCAAAAACAGCAATCACAAACAGGTGTATGCTGTATATGTGTATGTCCGCAAATTATAATCCCCAGTGGTAAAAGTATTTTACTGCTGGGGATTTTTATGCCCTTTGGGGCTGTAAAGGGAGGACAATCACATGAAAATAATCAATATCGGCATTCTGGCCCATGTAGACGCAGGAAAAACTACATTGACAGAAAGTCTGCTATACACCAGTGGAGCGATTGCGGAACAGGGAAACGTGGATAAAGGGACCACAAGAACAGACACTATGATTTTGGAACGGCAACGGGGAATTACCATTCAGACAGCGGTTACTTCTTTTTATTGGAATGATTATAAAATCAATATCGTGGACACTCCCGGTCATATGGATTTTTTAACCGAAGCATACCGCTCTTTATCTGTCCTTGACGGAGCTGTTTTAGTCATTTCGGCAAAAGACGGCGTACAGGCACAAACCCGTATATTATTCCATGCGCTTCAGAAAATGGACATTCCGACAATTATCTTTATAAATAAGATAGACCAAAATGGGATCGACCTGCAGTGTGTTTACCAAAGCATTAAAGATAAACTTACCAGTGATATGATTGTCATGCAGGAGGTTTCCCTGTCGCCAAAGATAACCATGACCGATATTTCTGATTTGGACAAATGGGATATGATTATTTCCGGAAGCGATGAACTATTAGAACGATATGTTGCAGAGGATTCTTTGGATATACAGGAATTACAATATGAAAAGTGCAAAAGAACCAGATGCTGCTCTTTGTTTCCTGTTTATCATGGGAGTGCAAAAGACAATTTAGGAACAGAAAAACTGATTGAAGCGATTATAGAAACTTTCATTACAGAAACGGACGATATTCAGTCTGAATTATGTGGATATGTTTTTAAGGTTGAGTATACAGAGCGGAAAAAACGGCTTTCTTATTTACGCCTGTATCATGGGACGCTCCATTTACGGGATACCCTGCTGCTGTCAAAAAAGGAAAAAATAAAGATTACAGAAATGTGTATTCCGTCAAATGGTGAAATCGTCCCGGCTGACCATGCCTGTCCGGGAGAAATTGTTATTTTAGCTGATGATACTTTGAAACTGAACGATATCCTGGGAAATGAAAAACTCCTGCCTCACAAAACACGGATTGATAATCCCATGCCATTACTTCGGACAACGGTAGAGCCGCAAAAGCCGGAGCAAAGGGAAGCCCTGTTAAATGCCCTCGCAGAGATTGCTGATACAGACCCTCTTTTGCATTTTGACATTGATACTGTTACCCATGAGATTATGTTATCTTTTTTGGGGAATGTGCAGATGGAAGTCATTTGTGCCATCCTTGAGGAAAAATATCATGTGGAGGCAGAAATAAAAGAGCCTACTGTTATATATATGGAAAGACCGCTTAGAAAAGCAGAATATACCATCCACATAGAAGTCCCGCCAAATCCTTTCTGGGCTTCTGTCGGGTTGTCCATAGAGCCGCTCCCTATTGGAAGCGGAGTGCAGTATGAAAGCAGAGTTTCACTTGGATATTTAAATCAATCGTTCCAAAATGCGGTTATGGAGGGGGTTCTTTATGGCTGCGAGCAGGGGCTGTATGGATGGAAAGTGACAGACTGTAAAATCTGTTTTGAATATGGATTGTATTATAGTCCTGTAAGTACCCCCGCAGACTTTCGGCTGCTTTCCCCTATCGTATTGGAGCAGGCTTTAAAAAAAGCAGGGACAGAACTATTAGAGCCATATCTCCACTTTGAAATTTATGCACCGCAGGAATATCTCTCACGGGCGTATCATGATGCTCCAAGGTATTGTGCAGATATTGTAAGTACTCAGATAAAGAATGACGAGGTCATTCTGAAAGGAGAAATCCCTGCTAGATGTATTCAAGAATACAGGAACGATTTAACTTATTTCACAAATGGGCAGGGAGTCTGCTTGACAGAGTTAAAAGGATACCAGCCAGCTATTGGTAAATTTATTTGCCAACCCCGCCGCCCGAATAGCCGTATAGATAAGGTTCGGCATATGTTCCACAAGTTAGCTTAACAGCTTGCAAAAGTCATATAAAATGAGATTTGAAAGGATTAGAGACTAATTATGATGAAATGCGAATGGATATTGTGTCCTGTTTGTGGGAGCAAAACCCGTAATAAAATTAGGAAGGACACTGTTTTGGAGAATTATCCCCTTTATTGTCCAAAATGCAGACAAGAAAGATTGATTAAAGTTGACAACTTGAAGATAACTGTCATCAAAGAGCCAGACGCTTAAGACGCAGAGCCGATGAAATTGTGGAACAATTCACGAATCATCGGCTCTTTTTGTTTCGTATTTGAAAGAACAAACTCACCAAATAAAAAAAACGATATTCGGGTGGGTTATTTTGTTATACCCTAAATTACCCTCTGAATTTGTTTTTAAATTTGGAGGGATTTTTTTATGTCCTTTTTTCGGGCAGTTATCTATCTGCTCATACGAAGCAAAATTTATCAATACATAGCATATCAGAGAACGGCAGGAAACCAGTTAAAAAAATTTCTGCCAGTGCAACGGTACTTCTCACCTTGAAAGTAGAAGTACAATCTCCATACAATAGAATTACTATTTCCTATAACCGTAAAGGTCACAGAGCCTTTGCGGTTTTTCTTTTGTCGATTTTTGTTGGAAAGTGCCGTAGGGCTGTTTCTGATATGCGGTGTCGTTCTCCGCCTCTCCATCTGGATTTTTTACATTTCAAAAATTCAGATGGGAGGTATTTATGGTGAAATATGCACCAAGAAAGGTATATATCAGAGAAAGTGGCGGCTATGTGGAATTATCCTACACGGAGTTCTGCCGTTGCAGGGAATCCGACCAGACCTATATGGACAAGCTGTTTATCCCCATTCAAGGCTGTCTGCTTGAAGTCGTGAGGGAGCAATACACAGACTTCTACCGTGACAAGGAACGGTGGCGTTATCTGCAAAAATTAGATACAAAGAATAGACTGCTATCTCTCGACGGATTTACGGACAGCGAGGGGAATCCTCTGGACTTTATCACTGATGAAGCGGTGGACATTGCAGAAACCGTTGTCAATGCGGTCATGGTGGACAGGCTGAAAGCCGCCCTGCCTTTGCTGTCGGATAGTGAACAGGAGCTGATACAGGCAATCTTTTTTGACGGACTTTCCGAGCGTGAAGTCGGGGCGAGGTTGGGCATAACCCAGAGCGTTGTAAACAAACGCAAAGCCAGAATCCTAATAAAACTAAGAAAGATAATAGAAAATTAAAATTTAAGGCGTTCAGCCCCCTTGTTTTTTCCTTTGGGAAGATGAGGGGGCTTTTCTCTGCCCTCTCAATCAATTCTGATTGGAGGAAGTAAGAATGGCATACAACCACGGACGGGAGGACAGGAAATGGCGTATCTGGAAAGAAGCGGAGGAAAAGCTGCTGCGTGAGTGCGGCGTTGATGAAGCGACCATTGAGCAGATACGCATGGCGGACAGGGCAGACTTCAATTCCAACAGGCGGTTTTACCGATGGACGAATGACGTTGCGGAATATCTTGAGGACATGGCAGGCAGGGAGCGGCAGGCGGAAGTGGGTACGGTTGCGGAGTTACTGGAAGAGATTGAGAGCGAAAATCTCTATCAAGTATTAGTCACGGTGGACGGGCGTACCTTGAAAATCGTCCTGCTGAAAATGCAGGGGTATTCCACAAAGGAGATTGCCCCGCTTGTGCATTTGACGACTGGTGCCATCTATGCGAGGTTAGACCATCTGCGGAAGAAGCTGCGGAAAATTTTATAGCTTCTAAAACAGCCTGCCATCCTGCGGGCTACTGGGTGAGGGATGGAAATCCCCTCACTCATTTTTTGCAGGAGGACAACAGGATGGCATACAGGGTTAAGGCATACACGCTTCGGGAGGAATCCACGGAAAGCGGCACAAGGTATTTTATCAGCTTTAAGGACGGGCAGGGCAAATCCCACGAGTTGGAAGTGTCGGAACAGTTCTTTATGGAGTTTCGGCAGATGGAGCGCAGGAACAGGAATCTTTTCTAATGGGACGAGCGGCACAGGGAGTTTAACGAGGTATGGGACGAAACCCTTTACAGACGGGCGTTGCGTGTGCCTAAGAGCCTTGATGAACGCATGGTTGAGGAAGAACGGAATGAAACGCTCTATAAGGCGGTTGGGAGCCTTCCAGAGATACAAAGGCGGCGTTTCCTGCTCTACTACGAGTATGAGTTCAATTTTTACCAAATCGCCGCTATGGAGCATTGCACCGCTTCGGCAATACAGAAATCTGTTGCGATTGCAAAGGAGAAAGTAAAGGCGGAAATTGAAGAAATATCTCCAACCGTGACCGACACCGCCCGAAAAAGAAATCTGTTTTTTATTTGTGTGGGATTGGCGGCATTACATACTCTCACTTTTTTCCGTGGGAGTAAATCTATTTTTAAGGAGGTCAACGCCTATGTGCAACGAAAACAAAGACACCGCCCGAAAGGAGGAAAGCCATGCAGAAGTTACAGACAGTCAACGCCGAAACGCTCCTTTATGAACCGCTTGAGAAACCATCCTTTGTGGTGGACAGCCTTATCCCGACAGGCTTATCGCTGTTCTGCGGCTCACAGAAGATAGGCAAAAGCTGGCTCATGCTGAAGCTATGCTTATGCGTGTCGCAGGGAATCCCTTTATGGGATATGCCGACAATGGAGGGCGATGTGCTTTACCTCTGCCTTGAGGACACGTTCTGCCGCATACAGGACAGGTTATTTCGTTTGACGGACGAAGCAAGCGGGCGGCTCCACTTTGCCGTGGCAAGCTGCAAGCTGTCAGACGGTCTTATCGTGCAGCTTGAAGATTATCTGAAAGATTACCCAGACAGCAGGCTCATTGTCATTGATACCTTGCAGAAAGTCCGTACAGCTTCAAAAGACAATGCCTATGCAAGCGACTATGGGGACATCTCCCTCATCAAAGACTTTGCCGACAGGCACTCTCTGGCGGTCATTGTCGTACACCACATCCGAAAGCAGAATGACAGCGACGTGTTCAACAAGGTGTCTGGGACGACAGGATTAACGGGGAGTGCGGACGCTACCTTTGTTCTGGAAAAGGAGAAACGTGCGTCTGACACCGCCAAGCTGTATGTGACGGGCAGGGACACGCCTTATCAGGAATACACGCTGCGTTTCCGTGATTGCCGTTGGGAGCTTGTGGAGCGGAAAACGCAGGAGCAGCTTGCGAAAGAAACGATACCAGATGTCCTTTTTCGGTTGGTGGATTTTATGAGGGATAAGGAAGAATGGATAGGCACGGCAACGGAACTGTTAGCCGCTATGGGGGAAACGGAAACCATACCCACGGTGATTACGAAATGGCTGAATGAATACCGCACCACATTTTTAAGCGAGAACCGTATCTGCTACCAGTACAGCCGCAGGAAAGACGGCAGGCGGATTGCCCTTGCAAGGAGGGCGGGTGACAGCGGTGATGGTGGTGACAGCGATATTAGGATACCCCCCTGTTACTGTCATTGACGCTTAAAGCCATGTAAAGCTGGCGGCTCTGCCCTGCGGGTGACAGCAGTGACGGTGGTGACAGTGATTTTAGGATACCCTGCCGCTGTCATCCCTACGGGAGAACACCCCGTAAACGCAAAATGCAGGCGTGAGATTTACTCGCCCTTTTCGGTCGTGTAAAACCACCCCTGCGGTCAGAAAAATCATTCCGATTTTTCCGACTGCGTTTACAGGGTGTAACACACTACACTTTGCCCTGCAAAGTCGTGTGCCAGACGTTCCCTCTGGACTCCCTTAAGGCAGGGCTGTGCCCTGCTATCCTACGCCTTACGGCTTCGGATAAAAGAATGGCGGCATGACGGTGACGGCTCTTGCGAGGGGGGTATCCCAAAAACACCGTCATCATCGACATGACCGTCATGCAGGGGGTGAGGGTGACAGTTGCGGCAGTCGGCAGGGGGTATCCCAAAACTGCTGTCACCACCGTCACCGCTGTCACCCCAAAGGACGGTCACCCGCCGAAAGAAAGGAGGAATCCGCCTATGCCTTATGCAATCCTGCGTTTCCAGAAACGAAAAGCGGGCGGCGTTGCGGCTTGTGAACGCCACAACGAGCGGAAGAAAGAAGCCTACAAAAGCAACCCAGATATAGATATGGAACGCTCTAAAAACAATTACCATCTCATAGCACCACCAAAGTACACCTACAAGAAAGAGATTAACCGCATGGTAGCCGAAGCGGGGTGCAGGACAAGGAAAGACAGCGTGATGATGGTGGAAACGCTCATCACAGCTTCACCAGAATTTATGAACCAGTTACCGCCCGAAGAACAAAAAGCGTATTTCCAGACGGCTCTTGACTTCATTTCGGAGCGTGTTGGAAAGCAGAATATCCTCTCCGCTGTCGTCCATATGGACGAGAGAACGCCCCATATGCACCTCTGCTTTGTGCCGATTACGCCAGACAATAAGCTGTCAGCGAAAGCTATCTTAGGCAACCAGAAATCATTATCCGAGTGGCAGACCGCCTACCATGAGCGGATGTCCTCACGGTGGAATCAGCTTGAACGGGGGCAGTCCTCAATGGAAACCAAGCGGAAACACGTCCCCACATGGCTCTATAAATTAGGCGGCAGGCTTGATAAACAGTATGAAGAAATCGTGTCTGCCCTATCCGACATCAACGCCTTTAACGCAGGGAAGAAAAGGGATAAAGCGTTAGATTTACTCTCTGCATGGCTGCCAGACGTGGAGAAATTCTCTAAGGAAATCGGGAAACAGCAGGCGTATATCGACAGTTTGAAAGAGAGAATTGGGCAGGAATCAGACTATGCGGGGCGTATGCGTGATGAAAAGTACGAGCAGGAACTAAAGGTGCAGAAAGCGAATCAGAAGATATTTGAATTGCAGAGAACCAACGAGCAGATGGGGCGGCTGCTGTCAAAAATACCGCCCGAAGTGTTGGAAGAATTGCAGAAAAATCATAGAAGCAGAGCGAAAGAAAGGTAGATATGTGAATGAAGAAACAGGATTTTAAGGTGTTAAAGACCAAAGACTTGTACCCGTTCCCCGACAATCCGTTTCATGTGGCAGAAGATGAAACACTGTCAGAGTTAGCGGAAAGCATCAAGGAATTTGGCATTGTCACGCCGATAATCACACGCCCGAAAGAGGACGGGGACGGTTATGAAGTGATTGCAGGACAGCGGCGTGTCCGTGCTTCTGAACTTGCAGGGATAAATACCGTGCCTGCGTTTGTCCTGCCCTTAGACCGTGACCGAGCCATCATCACCCTTGTAGACAGCAATTTGCAGCGTGAGAATATCCTGCCATCGGAGCGGGCGTTTGCTTACAAGATGAAATCCGAAGCCATGAAGCGGCAGGGTTTCCGCACAGACTTAACCTCGTCACAAGTTGTGACGAAGTTGCGGACGGACGACAAGGTGGCACAGGGCTTCGGCGTGGGCAGGATGACCGTGCAGCGTTTTATCCGCCTGACGGAACTGATACCGCCGATTTTGCAGATGGTGGACGAGGGGAAAATCGCCCTCACGCCTGCGGTGGAACTGTCCTTCTTGAAGAAAGACGAGCAGGAAAACCTCTTTGCCACGATGGAGAGCGAAGAAGCAACGCCCTCACTCTCACAGGCACAGCGGATGAAACAGTTAAGCCAGAGCGGGCGGCTTGACATGGATACGATATTTGCGATTATGACGGAGGAAAAGGGCAACCAGAAAGAAACCTTGAAAATCAACACAAGCAAGCTGAAAAAATACTTTCCGAAGAACACAACGCCGAAGCAGATGGAGGAAACCATCATCAAACTTTTGGAGCGTGAGTTGCAGAGGAAACGCAACCGTGACAGCCGCTAATCTTCTTTTTTCGGGAAGTAAATACAGAGAGTTGAGGTATGGAGAATGAGAGAAATCCAGTATGAAATCGTAAAGGAAATCGCAGTATTGTCTACGGGCGACAGTGGCTACACAAAGGAAATCAATCTCATTTCATGGAATGGGAAAGAGCCGAAGTATGACATCCGCAGCTTTTCCCCGAACCGTGAAAAGTGCGGCAAGGGAATCACGCTGAACGCTGATGAAGCGGCGGCACTCCTTAAAGCATTACAGAAAGAATTAAACAGCGAGGATTAATGGTATCTGATTGGCAGGGCGGGGACATTTCCAAACTCTTCCCTGCCCTGTCTGGAAAGGAAGATTTAAGTATGGGCGAGGATAAGAAAGCAGATAAAAAGAGAAAGCGTATCGTGCCAAAAGCACCAGTGCAGATGATAATCAGCCGTGAATATGTCGGCACACAGACCGTTACAGAAGCGTTTGTCCCGATTATCTCCGAGGATATTCGGAAGAAGATTGCCGAGGGCGACACCTTCGACAATGAGGGGCTGTCCGCTTAGAATGTACGCAATGGGACATGAAAACAGATAGGACAGATACGGAGGTTTTACAGTATGGCAGGAATCAAAGAAGAAAAGAAAATCTA
>OHRS01000567.1_pt1 | contig 18966 bp, 22 predicted proteins | sample 1578441 | NCBI WGS metagenome assembly OHRS01 (sample SAMEA3879592, study PRJEB24766) | human gut metagenome | biome: human-associated habitat; feature: feces | place: USA | collected 1985/1987
TGCAAGTAATACAAATAAGGTAATAAATATGAAAATAAAAGATGTTGAATTTGAAAACAATGTATTTTTAGCACCGATGGCAGGCATTGCCGACAGAGCCTTTCGTGAACTTTGCATAAATTACGGTGCAGGCTACACGGTAAGCGAAATGGTATCATCAAAAGGGCTTACCATGGGGGATAAAAAGAGCGGCGAGCTTTTAACCCTGGGCAAAATTGAAAATCCCGCAGGTGTGCAGATTTTCGGTGACAACCCTGAAATAATGGCACAGGCGGCAAAAATGTGCATAAAATATCACCCAAATATTATTGATATAAATATGGGTTGCCCGGCACCCAAAATCGCTATGAACGGCGGCGGTGCAAGCCTTATGAAAAATCCGCTTTTGGCAGGTGAGATAATAAAAGCAGTCAGCAAGGCTGTTGATATTCCCGTAACGGTAAAAATACGAAAAGGCTGGGATGATGAAAACATAACCGCAGTTGAACTTGCAAAAATTGCAGAAAAAAACGGTGCAGCCGCCATAACCGTACACGGAAGAACCAGAATGCAAATGTATTCAGGCAAGGTTGATTATGATATTATTGCAAAGGTTAAAAAAGCGGTTGATATTCCAGTAATAGCAAACGGTGACATTGTTGATGAGCAAAGTGCCGCAATTATGTTTGAAAAAACAAATTGTGACGCCATAATGATTGGCAGGGGTGCGCTCGGCAACCCGTGGATATTCAGAAGAATTAACGCATACCTTAATGAATGCAGGGTTTTGCCGGATGTAAGCATAAACGAAAAAATGGTTGTTATGCTCAAACACATTCAAAAAATTATTGAATACAAAGGCGAATACACCGCTATGAGAGAAGCACGCCACCACGCAGCATATTACACAAAAGGTATTCGCGGCGGTGCTGCATTAAGAAAAGAAATCAGCACATTCGAGCATTTTGAACAGCTTGAAGAGCTTGCCTATAAAATTGCAAAGGAAAATGAATAATGATTTTTAAAAATTGTACTTTTTTTAATGAAAATTTTGAAAAAGAATTCGGCGATATTGAAGTTGAAAACGGAATCATCAAACAAATAGGCATAATTGACGGTGACGGAAAAGATATGGCGGGCACAATTTTAATTCCCGGTTTTGTGGATGTACATATTCACGGATGTGCCGGCGGTGACGCGTCAGACGCTGACAAAGCAGGCCTTGAAAAAATGGCAAATGAACTTGCAAAGCACGGTGTAACATCATTTTGCCCGACTTCAATGACCTTGCCGCAAAAAAGGCTTGAAAAAATTGTTGAAACCATAAGTGAATATAAAAGCGAAAATCACAAGGGTTCAAAAATTGCAGGCATAAACCTTGAAGGGCCTTATATTGCAATGGGCAAAAAAGGTGCGCAAAACGGTGATTATGTACGCGCAGGCTCAACAGAAGAATTTGATACCCTTTGGGAAAAAAGCAATTCTCTTATTAAGCTGATTACAATTGCACCGGAAGCTTTTGAAAGCGGTGAATTTATTAACCACGCAAAAAAATACACCGGCGTTTCAATCGGGCATTCGCAGGCAAATGCAGATGAATGCAAAGCGGCAATAAACTGCGGAATTAACCACGCAACCCACCTTTTCAATGCGATGACACCGATGAATCACAGGCAGGCAGGTATTGTAGGCACAGTGCTTGATGATGACAGGGTGATGTGTGAGCTTATTTGTGACGGAGGTCACATTTGCCCTACGGTTTTAAGAAATGCTTTCAAAATTTTGGGTGAGGACAGAGGCATTGCCATAAGCGATTCAATGCGTGGTGCAGGCCTCGGCGAAGGTGAATTTGAACTTGGCGGGCAGGCTGTTTTTGTAAAACCAAACGGTAAATATGCGGTACTTGAAGACGGAACGATAGCGGCTTCAATATCAAATCTCCACACAGAATTTAAAAATCTTATTGAATTCGGCATTGATTTTAAAACAGCACTTAAAGCTTGCACAATTAACCCGGCAAAATCAATAAATGAAGATGAAAACATCGGTTCAATTGCCGCAGGCAAGTGTGCAGATTTAGTATTTCTTGATGAAAAATTAGATATAAAAGAGGTATATATAAATGGAATACTCGCTTAACATTGCACTTATTGAACCTGAAATACCGCAAAATACAGGCAATATTGCAAGAACCTGCGCGGCCACAGGCGCAAAGCTTCATCTTGTAGGGCCTATGGGCTTCACCATTACAGACAAGCAGGTTAAAAGAGCAGGGCTTGATTATTGGGACAAGCTTGATATTACATATTATGACAGCACAGAAGAATTTTTTGAAAAAAACAAGGGTGCTGATTTTTACTATTTTTCCACAAAAGCGGAGCAGGCACATTCGGATATGACATATAAAAACGGTGCATTCCTTGTTTTCGGCAAGGAAACAAAAGGCTTGCCGGAAGAACTGCTAAAAGCAAATCACGACTCTTGCGTAAGACTTCCTATGCGCGGAATAATCAGAAGTCTTAACCTTTCAAATGCAGTTGCAATCGGCACTTATGAGGTATTAAGGCAGTGGGGTTACCCGGCTTTAAGCCAAAAGGGCAAGCTTACAAAATACGACTGGTAATATTGAAATCATATATCCTAATATGATAAAATAAAGCAAATTACTATAAAGGAGTTTTCAAATGAGTGACAAAACGAAATCAAAAGGCGGAGTATGGCAATTTATTAAATTTGCACTTTTTTCGGCTTCGGCAGGTATTATCCAAATATTAAGCTTTACCCTTAGGGAACGAGTTTGTCAAGATGATTTTTGTAAGTTTTCTAAATTCAAATATTTATCCGCTGAAAAATCTCCTAACATCTCGTGTCTGCATATCTCTTGAAACACCGTATTCAAAGGCTTCTTCGCACTTTCCGATTGCTTCACATTTACAATAAAAGTTGTTTTGCCTATTCGTGTTGTATAAGATAAAATATTCTCTTTCATATAATCCGTTTCTCCTTTTCATAAATTGATTGTGGGGCATTCCGTTTGGAACACCCCACAAATACAGCCTGTTTCATCGGAACATATCAAGAAGTCATTAAGTCGTGAGTATAATGGAAAAGGTTATCTTTCCATACCTCGCTTGCTCTTTCGTGCCTTGATACGCTCCTGTCTTTCTTTTTCCCTTGCTTCTTTTTCGGCTCGTTCCTGTGCTTCCTTAAAAGAAAAAAGTTGCTTCACTTTTTCGGTAAAAAGTTTGGCAACTTCGGGGAAATGTTCCAACGCTTCAAGAAAAGGTCTGCACTTTTCTTTCAGTTCGTTGTATTTGGTTTTCATTCGTTCCAATGCGTTTGCACTGTCCATATACTTCTGTCGGTAAAAATTTGCACTCTGCTCAAATTTTTTGATTTCCGCACGACTTGTGATACCCTCTTTGGCAAGGGCAGTCAGCTCAGAATAGTCCTTTTGGGAAATTGCCATTTTGCCTGTGAATGTTTTCTGTCCCATACTGTCAATCTCGTTTAAGGTTTTGGAAATATGACGGGCAGGCTCATACTTAACCTGTTCCTTTTGAATACGCTTCTGCAACTTCTCCAATCGCTCTTTGTCCTGTTGGATTTGATATTGCAGGGAAGTCAAATGCTCTGCTGTACTTCCGTATTCGCCACGCTGAAAGCCTTTGAACCCTTGTTCCGTCATATAGTGAAACAATTCATCTTGCAGTATGCTGTACGAAGCTCGGAACATCGGTTTCCCGTTCTTTCTTAGCAACGGATTTCCTTTTTCATCGGTCATCGGAATATCCGATTTCCATTTCTTTGAATGGCTAATCTGATTAACCACTTCCTTAACTGTTCCTCGCAATTTCTCGTCTTTGCAACGCTTACTCCACAAGATTTCTTTCTCCACCACTGGCAGAACCATAGCGTGAAGATGATAATGGTAAACCTCTTTTCCCAGTTCCTCGGTTGCCGCTACATTGATTTCATCAGCGTGCATTACTGCCGATATAACATTGTCAGCACCGAATTTTTCTTCGATGAAATGATAGGCTTCTTCATAAAACTGCTTTGCGTATTCATAGCCACCATTACGCTCAAAGTACATCGTGTTCACATCAATCACAATTTCATCAAACAGCGTTGCGTCTTTCCTCAACCCACGAAGCGACACCTGCCCGTCTGTTTCCATCTGCTTTAACTGTTCCATATAGGTCGGGGCAGTCGTTTTTTTGAAATGCACATTAAAGGGTATTCGCTCCACAATCACATTCATATTTTCGTAAGTTTCATTCTTGCGTTCGTTGTGCCTTTCCGCCTTGCTCACATCAGAAGCGGTGTATTGTTTTACCCTTGCACAACTCATATCTGCCTTGTTGGTTTTTGCCATTTTGCTCTCCTTTCTCAGCAGGAGGCGAAGCCATTACACAACATTCTTTGAATGTGTGTAACCCACTATGACACTTTCAGACTTCGTCTGCAAAGATGTCGTGGGCAAGGGAGTTCCCCCTTGACCTCCTTTTGATACCTCAATCATAAAAACAGACTGTCCAATCATCAGACAGCCTGCTTTTATTCTCTCGGTATATCGCCCATCGGCAAAGACCAGTACCACAGAAAGCCTCGTTTTCGTGAGATAACGCCTGCTTTCTTCTTTGCCTTTTTGATGGTCGATTTCTTGAACCCTGCGGCTTCAAGTCTTTCTTCACAATCCGAAGAAAGCATTTCTCCGTCTTTCAGCATTTCTAAAAGAAATTCTTTCGCCTTGATTTCCTTGTCGTTCGGTCTGCCCATTTTAGGGGCAAGGGACTGGAACGCTTCTTCTGCTGTCATTTCCATTTCAGAGATAAAGTCCACGCCCTTTTCTGCCACCTCAAAGAGAATTGCCGAGCCTGTCGGGGCAAGGTTGGATTTCACTTGCACCATATATCTTTCCGCTGGAGCTTCTTTGTTCGGTGTGCGTGTGATTGCAAGAATACTTCTTGCAGCACCCGCAATATCAATCGAACCGTTGGTGCGATAAAGTGGGTTCGTATCTCTCATCTTGTTCATATGAGCGATAATCACAATCGCACAGCCTGTATCTTTCGCAACCGCTATCAGATGATTAAACTCGGCTCGTGTTTCGTTGGCATTGTTCATTGAGCAGTTCTCTCCGATATAGGAACTCATCGGGTCAAGAATTAAAAGTTTTGCGTGGTACTTTTCGATTGCTTCAGCAATACGGTTATCCCCAAAGGATAAAGATTTTTCATCTTCCTTGATGAAGATAAGGTTTTCTCCGTTCCCACCGGCAGAATTAAAACGGGGTACTACCGTATCGTCTGCATCATCTTCCGTTGTCTGATAGATGATAGTCATAGGTTCAACTTCTTCATCGGTAAAGGGCAAGGCTTCTCCTTTTGAGAGCAGGGCGGCTATGGAAAGCATTAACTTGCTTTTCCCATCGCCAGGATCGCCCTGCAAGAGCGTAACCTTGCCGAACGGAATATACGGATACCACAGCCATTTCACTTCTTTCGGTTCAATCTCACTTGCCTTTACAACTTCAAGAGGTACAGTTACATTTATTTCATTTTCCATTTTCATCATTGTTCTTCGTTCTCCTTTTTGATAAATACTTCGGGCAATACACCACGATACAGCGGAAACTCTGCTTGCAGTCATTACTGCATTTTCTGCAAAGGTCGTTGTAGGTAATGCGATTTCTTTCATTCAGAAACAACGCCCACTCTTGTTTCCGTTTCTTACTCATTCTCGGCATATCAATCCTCCTTTCCGTCTGAAAACAAAAAAACCACAGGGAAGATACTCAGAGCCTTGTTTCTGTCATTTCTCGGGGCGAAAATCGGGCAAAATTGCCTTTCTAAGCCTTTCTAAAAATCACACAAGGTATTTGTACTAACCTGTGGTTATGTATTGAATTATGGGTTTTGGGTAACAAAAAACACCGTATTTCTACGGTGCGTTCTGTCAGATATATTCTGTTTTATGATAGCAGAAAACTGGAATTCACAGTTCTTCCATCCTTCCCATCTTCAGCGCCATAACAAGAGTTCCGGCTGCCATCACAAAGACACCAATTTCAATCACATAGATGGGAAGAAGCGCCGGACCTGCCACGGCAAAGAAGTCCACGATAAAATGAATCCCATATGCAAGAACCGCTGTAAAAGCCGCTGTCCTGCATTTGCCTGCCTTTACCGCCCGGTAGATCAGCAGTGACAACCCGATATGCAGAATGATGGCACTGATTCTTTCGATTCCGCTTACAAAAAAGAGTGGTGCCGGTGTTGTCCATAGGGCCGACAGCTGTGACACGGTCTGGTTTGCAGACTCAGCAGGAAGTGCCGCCAGCGTATTCTGCATGGCTCCGCTGTTGATCATCAGCATGGACACAAGATTGCTGATTCCGGAGAGTCCTCCGAGCAGAATGGCCTCCACACCGCCATGCCCGATTCCATACATCAGTGCATTTGGAAAATCCAGCCATTTCTTCATCCAGAACTTCATGGCAATCAGTCTTCCGGTCTCTTCAAAAACCGCTGCAGCCAAAGCCGCGTACACATAGTAAAGCCATGGCCTGCTCTGTGCGTTCAGTCCGCAGAACTGAATGACAAGAACATGCAGCAGCTGCTCCAACAGCATGGCAAACAGCAGATAGGTTCCTGCTCCGATAAAGAACGAGGAAATCCTTGCCTTAAGCTTCACCCTTCCTGCAATGAACAAAGCAATCGGTACCCCCATCGAGAGGACAACGGAGCAGATAACTCCCGCTATCGCCAGACCTGATATTGTGTTCAATTCCATCTTTATACCTCCCTGATTCTCAAAAAATTCCTTTATTGTATTTGAACTGTCCATACAATATAAAGCCTAATCCGACAATAACTGCTGGAAGAATAATAAATCCCATAATCTCTTCACTCCAAAATGAAACTATAAAACCTAACACCAAAGATATTCCGATAATCAGTGTTCCTGTTCCAACGGCTTTTCCATACTTTGGTATATCTTCTTCTTTTACTTTTCGCCTATTGTAAGAATGAATTGTACTGATATTGCCTTTGATATTTACAATTCCCATAACAGATATGAACACTCCTAAAATCAACAACATAATGTTCTCCATAATTACCTCCTAAAAATAGAACAGTTCTTCAAATTTCTTGTCTAAAGCAATACATAAAATCAATGCCAACTTTGCTGTTGGGTTGAACTGTCCAGTTTCAATAGAACTAATGGTATTTCTTGAAACTCCTACCATTTCTGCAAGCTGTGTTTGAGAAAGATTTGCCGCTGTACGAACTTCCTTTAAGTGATTTTTCAAATGTAATTGCTCTTTCATATGCTCACCTCTAAAATTTGGCGAACAAATCCAACAAATGCCAAAACGGAAAGAATGAAAAACATAATGGTCAATAGCAAATCACTCCTTCGTTTCATTTTGATAAAGCGAACTAACCATTGTGTCGCAAGAATACTGAAATATATAACCCAAGGACTGTAAATCATAGTATGGGCAAGCATAGAAGATAGCAAAGAAAGCAGACAACACACCAAAGCCCCCACTCTACTTGCGTGACTTCCTGCTCGATATATCATTTCCATTTCAGCCAAGTCTTTATTTTGATGTTCTTTTCTACTTGCGTTTAAGATTTCTTCCTTTTTCATAAGAATACCTCCGTTCCAAGTTTTCTTTGCACACCTTAATTATACTCATACCAAGTTTTCTTGTCAATAGCGTTCATACAAAAGTTACAACCATATATAAGGGAATGGCATATCAGATACGGGGTTTATACCTGTTTGCGTTATACTTTTCTACCACTTCCATTACACTCACGACTTAATAACTTCTTGAATACTTGCCGAAAAAGAAAACTGCCATCCGTTAAGACAGCAGTTCCTTTTCGGTTGGTATGCTATTAGGAATACACAATATCGTTCAATACAATCTCGTCTACACAGGCTCCGATATTATTCATCAATCCGACCCATTTCATCATATCCTCTGCTTTCAGTTGTTCCGTTACACCTTGTTTTCTTGCCATTTCCTTTATCAGATACTTCGCCATATTACACGCCGAAGTATCAATTTCAGCAAGGTGTTCATATAACTTTCCACTTGTAAGAAGATTGAAATATAAGACTCTCTTGTGTTCTCTTAAATATCTTTCCCTCATTCTTCCGTATTTTGTGAGCATAGGCGGTTCTTCGTTTTCTACTGTTAAGCAGGGATAGTAATAATCTCCGATGAGTTCGTACTGGATACCAGTTCTTTTGTCTGTAATAAATCTTTGCATTTTGACTTCTCCTTTTGCTTCTTGTGATAAAATTCCAAAGATTTCTCGTTGTGATTTTGCTTTTGACATTCCTCAGAACATAATTTCTGCTGACTGTGTGTAGGCCAGTAGGTACTGCCACACACAGCACATACACGCTGACGATAATAATGATTTCCTTTTTCTGCTTCTCTGTCGGCTTTTGTCTTGTCCTGCCTTGCCTGATAGCAACAGTCCTTTGAACAGAAAATCTGTCGGTTGCTTGTAGGGATAAATTCTTTTTGGCAATGAGGACATACCTTTGTCTTGACGATTTCTCCACCGTTTTCAGCGAGTTCTTTCGCCTTTCGCTTCTCTCGGTAGGCTTTTTCACGCTCACGCTGTTTTGCCAATCGTTCCGCTTCTATCTGTTCTTCCTGTGCCTTTATTTCAGCAAGTTCTTCTTCCGTATAGGCAATATCGACCTGCCCGACATAGTTGAAATAAATATCAACCTTTTGTGTCCTTGCTTTTCCCACTCCCTCTGCTTCATAAACCACAATCTTGTCAATGAGTTCGGCAAACATCAAATCGGATATTTCTGTCGGCTCTTTGCACTTGCGTATCAAGGAAATGAAATGCTTAATATCAACCGTATTTGTCTTTTCTTCGGTCAGTTCCTGTTGCATTTCCTCAATCTTCGTTTCCAGTTCTGCCTGCTCATCATCATACTGCTTCATCAGTTGCTTGTACTGTCTTTCGGGCAGTAATCCCGAAACAAGATTTTCATACAAGCCACGAATGAGCGTAGAGAGTTCGTCATAGCGTTTCTGACAGCGTTTCAACTCCGATTGATTGTGCTTCGGCTTTTCCTCTTGCTTATCTTTCCAAAGGGATTGCAGTTCCAAAGCAAAGGCTTTTTCGTCATTCAGAACGAATTTTGAAAAGCGTTTAACTGCCGATAATATCAAGGCTTCAACATTATCAGCACTAATTGAATGGGCAGAGCAGGAGTTTACTTTGCTTGCATATCCGCCGCAACGGTAAGAATACTGCACCGAACGGTCTTTTTTACTGTAATGCGTTTGCAGGGTCATTCTTCTGCCACAATCCGCACAGTACAGATAACCGCTTAAACGGTTGCTATGCGTTCCTCTTGCCGCTGTCCTGTTCGCTCGTTTCTTTCGCTTCTGAACGCTGTCCCAAAGTTCCTGCGAGATGATAGGCTCGTGCGTATTATAAAATACATACTGTTCATCTTCATCGGTATTCTTTCTTTTGTGCAGTTTGAAATTGGTGCTGACCGATTTACGCAAAACAGTATGACCGAGATATTCCTGTCTGCTTAAAATCGCTCTTATGGTTGACATTCCCCAAAGATACGGGTCTGAAAACTTTGTTCCGTTATACTGTTCGGGGTGATATTCCTTTGCGTGTGCAGCCGGAATTAAAACCTTTTCTTCGGTAAGCAATTCAGCGATTGCTCTCGGACTTTTGCCCTCGTTGGCAAGCAGAAAGATACGCTTTACCACCTCAGAAGCCACAGGGTCAACGACAAGCGTTTGTTTGTCGGTTGCTAATCGGTTATATCCATAGGGAATTGAACCGCTACAACGCTTTCCGTCTTTCATACGGGCGTCAAACACAGCCTTGATTTTATTGCTTGTGTCTTTTGCGTACCATTCGTTCATTATATTCAAAAATGGGGCAAAGTCATTGTCAGAAGCATTATTGCTGTCGATACTGTTATTTATCGCAAGGAAACGGACATCTTTCTGTGGGAACAGAACTTCCGTATAAAAACCGACTTGCAGATAGTTTCGCCCTAATCGGCTCATATCCTTAACAATAATCGTTGCGACATTTCCTGCTTCTACTTCCTTAATCAACTCCTGAAAACTCGGACGATTGAAATTTACACCCGAAAAACCATCGTCAGTAAAATGACGGATATTCGTAAAACCATTTCTTCGGGCGTAATCTTCCAAGTATTGCTTTTGATTGGTGATTGAATTTGACTCACCATTAAGATCATCATCTCTCGACAAACGCTCATAGAGTGCTGTAATCTTTGAACTCCTTGACATTCTCTTATCCTCCTTTCCTTATGTAATCCGATTTAGCATTACAGGGATTACTCCCTCTGCTAATAGGAGAAAATAGGGGTACAAAGCGGAACTGTTTTTCAAAAAAATCAAAAAAATTTTTGAAGTTCTGAAACCGACTTTGATAACCTATTTTCAATTTAGGAACGCATTATTTATCGTCCTACTAAAGTATAGCCCTCTGAGCGAAGTTATAATCAAGCTTCCTTTTTTGCAAAATTTAATGGAAACTAACCGAACTTTCGCGAAAATTATGTCAAACGAATACGGGCCGATGTACCTTATTGCACTTCTTCTTTCGGTAATTTGGAATTTCACCTTTAACCGCAAATTCACTTTCAAGTCAGCGGCAAATGTACCTATCGCAATGCTCAAGGTACTTGCATTTTACTGTGTATTTACCCCTGTTTCTACACTTTTAGGTAACTATTTCACAGCAAAATATGCCGATGTAACAGCTATTAACTACATAGTTTTAGCCTGCACAATGGCATGCAATATGACCACAGAATTTCTTTATGATAAATTCGTTGTATTTAAAGGCAGTGAAAACACAGCAGTAAAAGAAAAGTAAAACAGGAAGGTAAGGATTTTGAAAAAATTTACATCAATATTTTTAGCATTTATATTTATAATTTCAAGCTTTTGCTTCGCCGATTTTGAAGCTTGTGCAAAAACAGTCAAAAACGGTAAACTTTCAGTTTCGGTTTCAAATACGATTTATACGAAAAGCAAAGCGCAAATAAGTGCAAAATATAATAAAAAGAATGTTACAAAACGCGCAACATACAAATCAAGCAATAAAAAAATTGCCTCTGTAAATAAAAAAGGTGTTATTAAAGCCGTGAAAAAAGGCACTGCCACAATCACGGTTAAATACAATAAAAAAGCGGTTAAAATTAAAATAACGGTTAAAAAAGCCACAACAAAGCTTACTGCAAAAGTCGGAAAGAAAACCGTAAAATTCGTTGCAAACAGCGGCATTGTAGCAGGAAAATTAAAAACAAAGAACGGTTATATTACCGAACTTCCAGTTGCTTATAAAAAAGGTTATGAAACAGTAGGATGGTACAGCGGCAAAACCGAATATTACTACGGCTCTAAAATCAGCAAAAATGTAACATTAACACCAAAATACAAAAAGCTTAGTGAAAATGATTATTTAGACTTGGTTGACCTTGATTATATTAAAATTTACAACAATGCTTATTATGATGAATATCAGGTTGTTATGGTTGACAGCGGCAAAGGCTGGAAAAATAACAAAGAAGTTAAAAAATATTTCCTTAAAAACTCCGTTCCTAAAGGCTATTGCCCTAACGCATATTTAAACACAAAAGCATATATGCAAATAGTAAAATCAAAATACGGTATTGAATTATCATCATACAGTGAAGCGCTTGATTTTTATTTAAGCTGCGGCAAAAATAATAATGACAGCACCACATTAAAGTGTATTCACGAGGGCGGAGCTTATGACGATACCTTCAGCGAAGTAGAATATGAATACTATCAAGATAAATATGAAGTATATGAGCCGGGCGGAGAAAACTATTCAATGTTTTGCGGCGAATGTGGCAAATATTTCTACGGCCCTACAAAGCATGATGATTGGGCGTTTCATATGTTTTATATTTGCAATGTATTAGGCTTGCCGGGCTCAGGCTGGGCACCATGCTATGATCAATACCGTATCTTTTATAAAAAAGAAGACCACGAGCATACCGATACTTTAAGACGCACATATTGCCAAAACCAAGGCAAAAAGAAAAAAGAGGAATTATTAAAGCAGGAGTATACTCCTTATCGCACCGATGTTGCAATGAGCTATCCGCCAACAGGCCCGGTTTTGTGGTATGTTGATAAATTTTAGATAACAAAAACGCCACGAGGTAACCTCGTGGCGTTTTGTTTATTTATCTTCTATTTCAATTTTTCCATTTTCCTCTTCAAATTGAGCAACACGCTTTTTTAAATATTGCTCAATTTCTTTATTTGCCGAACGCCCCTCGCTTTCAGCAATATACCTGAATTTTTTAAATAAAAATCTATCTACTCTTAAAGTATATCTCACTAATTTGTCATCCATAGCTATTACCCCTAGCACCATTTTAATGTTATTATGACTTAATTATAGTGAATTTATTGCATTAAAACGAAAATGATGTTACAATGACATCATAATGACACCATATTTTTCTTGGAGGGGTAACACAGATGACTTTAGCTCTTATCAGCAGTAATGATATATTGCTCAAAAATATGAATTACTATATTTCAAAAAATGTTACAAAAGTTATATGCGGAAATAGAACTTTAATTGACAAAGAAGTAATTAAATATGTAAAAAACAATCATATCCCATTCGAAATATTAAACTGTGAAGAAACCATTGAAGCGTTTGAAAGCCATAATAATTATGATACTCTTGATTTGAATTTTGCAGATGAATTCATTTTATTTTGGAATGGGAAAGATAAATATATAGAAGAATTTGCCAACTTATGTAAATTAAAAAGCAAAAAATATTTAATGGTTCAAGTAATAAACGCCACGAGGTAAAAGATAACCTCGTGGCGTTTTTGTTAACTTTACGCAAATATTAAAATTACTTCTTCATTTCTGCTCTTGCTTCTTTAATTCTTTCAACAAAGAGCTTACCGGTTTCGGTAATTAAATCATAATCGCCTGTTTTTGCACCCTTGATAAGTGAAGAACCTGCACCTACTGCAACTGCACCGGCTTTAATCCAGTCCTTAACATTATCAACATCAACACCGCCTGACGGCATCATAACAGCATTAGGAATAGGGCCGTGAATATCTTTAATGAAAGAAGGTGTTGCAATATCACCAGGGAATACTTTAAGCACATCTGCACCGCATTCCATAGCGTGAACAGCTTCGGTAGGGGTGTAAATACCCGGCATTGACGCAACACCGTAACGGTTACAGGTTTTTACTGTTTCAGGGTCAAAATAAGGTGAAACGATATATTCTGCACCGGCTAAAATAGCGATACGGGCAGTAGCGGCATCCATAACTGTGCCTGCGCCGATAATGATTTCTCCGCTTGAATATTTAGCTCTCATAGCTTCAATAAGCTTGTCTGCGTGAGGAACGGTAAATGTAAGCTCGATAGCAGCAACACCGCCTGCGATACAAGCGTCTGTAATTTTTTCAGCCTGCTCGATTGAAGTAGCACGAACTACTGCAACAATGCCGACTTTCTGAATTTTTGCAAGTGTTTCAATTTTATTAGACATAATTTATATCTCCTGTTAATTTAATAAGTCACACCGTAATGTTATCTCTGAACTCTGGCTGAACCGCCGTTTACCTTTGCTTCAACTTCCTTAAGAGAAGCCATTGAAGTATCACCGGGGGTAGTCATAGCAAGTGCACCGTGAACAACACCGTAGTTAACTGCTTTTTGCGGGTCTTCATAAGTCATAAGACCGTAAATAAGACCTGATGCGAAAGAGTCGCCGCCGCCGACACGGTCCATAATTTCAAGTTCAGGATACTGAATTGAATTATAAATCTTTCCGTCAGCCCAGCAAATAGCTTTCCATTCATTAACGGTAGCGGTTTTAACTGTACGAAGAGTTGTAGCAATTACCTTAAAGTTAGGATAAGCCTTTGTTACAGTATCAATCATCTTGTAATAGCCGTCCATATTAAGCTCTTTAAGTTCAGCGTCATTACCCTCAACTTCAAATCCGAGTGAAGCTGTAAAGTCCTCTTCATTACCAATCATAACATCAACATACTTGGCAATTTCCTTATTAACTTCCTGCGCTTTTGCCTGACCGCCGATACCTTTCCAAAGTGATGGGCGGTAGTTAAGGTCATAAGATACGATTGTGCCATACTGTTTAGCTTTTTTAACTGCTTCAATTACAGTATTTGCACTGTCTTCTGAAAGAGCGGCATAAATACCGCCTGTATGAAGCCAGCGAACACCGAGTGTGCCGAAAATATAATCCCAATCAATATCACCCGGTTTAATTTGAGAAGCGGCAGTATTGCCTCTGTCAGAAGCACCGACAGCACCGCGAATACCGAAGCCACGCTCTGTAAAGTTGATACCGTTTCTTACATTTCTGCCGATTCCGTCATACGGTACCCATTTAATAAGGGAAGTATCAACACCGCCCTGAAGAATAAGATCTTCCATAAGGTAGCCGATTTCGTTTTCAGCAAAAGAAGTAACAACAGATGTTTTTAAACCAAAGCAACGGCGAAGTCCCCTTGCTACATTGTATTCACCGCCGCCTTCCCAAGCACGAAAAGAACGGGCGGTTTTAATTCTGCCTTCGCCCGGGTCAAGACGAAGCATAATTTCACCAAGTGAAATTTCATCAAAAGTACATTCTTCTCTAGGTCTTAAATTAAGATTCATAATAAGTCCTCCATATATGATATTATTCAAAATCAAAATAATTTATTGCGTTGTTATATGAGATACCCTCAACAATTTCTTTTAGTATATCCTCATCATAAGCATACATACCGTTTTCAACCCAAGAGCCGATAAGGTTGCACATAATTCTTCTGAAATATTCGTGCCTGCCATATGATGTGAATGAGCGGCTGTCAGTTTCCATACCCACAAATTTGCCGAGTACGCCGAGATTTGCAAGTGATTTCATCTGTGCAGTCATTCCGTCCATAGTATCTAAAAACCACCAAGCCGGGCCGAACTGAACTTTTGACTGTGCGTCACTTGATTGGAAGTTGCCGAGCATTGTAGCAAGAACGGTATTATCCTTATCATTAAGATTAAACAAAATTGTTTTCGGCAATTTATCATTAACATTAAGTGAATCAAGAAGCCTTGAAAGAGGCTTTGCGATATTATCATCCCCTACCGAATCAAAGCCTGTATCTGCACCGAGCTTGTTAAACATAAGTGTGTTATTATTACGCATAGCACCGATATGAACTTCCATAGTCCAGCCAAGCTCGTGATACTTTTCACCGAGTGCGATTACAATAGGTGTTTTATATACATCACATTCATAATCTGTAAGCTTTTCACCATTCATAGCTTTGTTAAACACAGCGTTTACTTCATCCTTATCAGCCACTGCGTATGGCGGGCAGCCAAAAGCTTGGTCAGAAACACGGCAGCCTACCGAATGAAAATATTCAACTCTGTTTAAAAGAGCGGTGATTACATCATCAACATTTTTAATATCAACACCCGCAACCTCGCCGAGTGATTTAATATAATCTGCAAAACCGTCAAGGTTAATATTAAGTGCTTTATCCGGGCGGAAAGTAGGCAAAACCTTACAGTCAAAACCGTCAACCTCTTTTAAAAGCTTGTGATATTTTAAATCATCAATCGGGTCATCGGTTGTGCAAACAACTTTTACATTGCTTTTCATAATAAGGCTCTGCGGTGCAAAATCACCCTCGCTGATAGCTTTATTTGCACGCTCGTAAATATCATCCGCTGTTTTGGCATTAAGCGGAGTTTCAATTCCAAAATACCTTTGAAGTTCAATATGCGCCCAGTGGTAAAGCGGATTGCCGATACAATACTGCAAGGTATAAGCAAATTTTTCAAACTTTTCTTTAGGGGTTGCATCACCGGTGCAATATTTTTCATCAACACCGCAGGAACGCATAGCTCTCCATTTATAATGGTCACCCGAAAGCCATAAATCCGAAATATTTTCAGGCTGTTTATTTTCATAAATTTCCTGCGGACTTAAATGGCAGTGGTAATCGCAAATAGGCATTTTTTCTGCCCAATCGTGAAAAAGCTTTTTTGCTGTTTCACTTTCAAGTAAAAAATCTTTATCTAAAAAATTTTTCATAATTTTCTCCAACTAAATAAATTATATATTTATAAATCAATGTAATTATATACCTATATTTTATTAAGTGCAATATGCAATTTTAATAAATATTATCTAAACATATTGAATAAATAGTATATATATGATATTATATCCTTGAAAAGCTATATGCATTTTCACCCATTCGGGTTAGTGAATATTTTACAAAAATTTTTAAGGAGAATATGCTATGCAATATGAAATTAAAGGCGCACCGTTTCCGGCACTTATTTGCCATTTGGATGACGGCGAGCAAATGATTACCGAGGGCGGCGGTATGAGCTGGATGACACCTAATATGGTTATGGAAACCACGACAAACGGCGGCCTCGGCAAAGCAATCGGCAGATTACTTGCGAAAGACAAAATGTTTCAAAACAGATACACCTGTCGCGGCGGAAAAGGTATGATTTCTTTTACAAGCTGCCGCCCGGGTAACATTCGTGCTATTGAAATTCATCCGGGTGAGCAAATAATTTGCCAAAAGAGTGCATTTTTAGCATCGACACCGGGTGTTAATATGTCAGTCTATTTCAAAAAGAGCCTTGGCACAGGTTTATTTGGCGGCGAAGGCTTTATTATGCAGAAATTTGACGGTGAGGGCATTGTGTTTGTTGAACTTGACGGTTCAACAATTGAATATAACCTTCAGGCAGGCGAACAGCTTGTGCTTGATACCGGCCACCTTGCAATTATGGACGGTACTTGCAGTATGGATATTCAAACGGTTAAGGGAGCTAAAAACATTTTCTTCGGCGGTGAAGGGCTTTTCAACACAGTTGTAACCGGACCTGGCAAAATTGTTGTGCAAACTCTTCCTGTTAACAAGCTTGCACTTGAACTTTACCAATATATGCCGCACCCATCAAGCAACTGATAATAAAAATACATAATATACAGCAAAAGACCTGTTTAAGCTAAGCTTAAACAGGTCTTTTGTAATTTAACATACTTCTATTTCTTTATATACTGCACTGTTTTATATGGCTTATAAAACCATAAAAAGTGTTCCCGCCGTGATGAGAATTGAACCGATAAGCGACTTAACATTAAATTCTTCGTGCAGGAATATAAAAGCAAGTATGAGTGTAAATAAAACACTCAACTTATCAATAGGCACAACTTTTGAAACATCGCCCATTTGAATGGCTTTATAATAGCAAAGCCACGACGCACCTGTTGCAAGGCCGGAAAGAATTAAAAATATCCAGCTTTTTTTACTGATACTTGAAATACCCGATTGAGTATTTGTAATAAACACCATAAGCCAAGACATTCCGACGACAGCCACTGTTCTTATAGCAGTAGCCAAAGTTGAATCAACATCTTCAATACCCACTTTTGCAAGAATTGATGTAAGTGCTGCAAATACTGCAGAAAGCAAAGCAAAAATCCACCACATATATATCACCAAAAAAATTATAACACACTTCAGCAAAATTTGCACTTAATTTAATTATACATTTTCGCCTTTTAGTAAAAGAATAACCACCTGCACAAACAGGTGGTTATCATATAGACTTTATTCCTCTATAATTGCTTCCGTAACACGCTGTGCCGCCTTACCGTCATCAAGGTAATTAAACTTTGCGTTGAACGCTTTATATTTTTCATCAAAGCTTCTGTCACTTTCGGCATTTTTAATTGCTTTTATCAGTTCATCTTCTGTTTTTACAATCGGGCCGGGAAGTTCATCAAGGTCAATATAAAAGCCACGAATTTCAGAACCGTATGCATCAAGGTCATACATATAAAAAATCTCCGGCCTTTTGAGATTGCCGTAATCAAAAAATACTGATGAATAATCGGTCACGAGCAAATCGGAAATAACATAAAGGTGGTTAATATCATTAACTTTTGATACATTATATACAAAGCCTTTATATTTATCAAAATCAAAGGAATTTGCAACAAGGTAATGCGCCCTGAAAAGAATGATATATTCATCCCCGAGTGCCTGCCTTAATTTATCAAAATCGACTTCCGTTTTATAAGTATAGCCGATACCTGCTTGGTGCTGATTATCCCTCCAGGTAGGAGCATAAAGAATATACTTTTTATCGCGGGGAAGATTAAGATTTTCAATTATTTCTTCTACATCGCTTTTGGTGTAATTAGCCAAAAAATCATTTCGCGGATAGCCGAGTTCCAAAACCGTATCCGTTTTTCCGATTGCTTCCAAATTCCAAGCGGAAATAAACTTTTCACCTGCAAAATGCGACGGGGCAAGAATATATTTAAACTTGCTTGCGTCCACCTTATATTTTTCACGGATTTCACTTTTTGAATTCATCGCATTGTCTGAAATGTTAATATCATATCCGAGTCGCTTAAGCGGAGTACCGTGCCAAAGCTGAATATATACTTGGTCAGGTTTTGGATAAATGTGGTCACTCATCCTGTAATTATAAATCCAATATTTTGCAGTTGCAGTTGCAATTTCATAATCCTTTGTATTAACGGTAACGATATAAGTGTTAGGGTTATCCAAAACAAAAGTAAATTGCTTAGGATTGCGAAACGCCCACACAAAAGTATAATCATCAAACTTTTCGTTTGAAAGCATATATTCATAAATCGCTTTCGGGCTGTCACCGTAACTGCGCCCGTCAAATGTGGAAAACAAAATTACCTTTGGGTCTGTTTTAATTCTGTCTTTTATTTCATCGTATGATTTTTTTCTGCTTTCAAGGAGGATTTTACGCGACTCTTTACGAAAACCGGAACGCTTTTTGGCAATATTTATTGCACATTTTTTTACAGCTTCAAAAAGCTCTTT
>OHRS01000583.1_pt1 | contig 18531 bp, 8 predicted proteins | sample 1578441 | NCBI WGS metagenome assembly OHRS01 (sample SAMEA3879592, study PRJEB24766) | human gut metagenome | biome: human-associated habitat; feature: feces | place: USA | collected 1985/1987
AAATGAGAACAAGTACATTAACTAAGTTTAGAGTGGGGATACGTTATTAAATACGATATCCCCATTTTTTATATCTAAAATTTTATATAGAGTTGTTTTAGCTAACAACTGTGGCGGGGGATCTGTTTCAGTGTCAGTTCCTCCTTTAATTTCTGTGTTTGGGTACACTGTCTTTTGCCACTTGGGCTGGAATGTATCACATGCGAGTTTGGCTGATTTTACTATCACACCCTCACCGAATCACTTGAAAGCCTTTGTTCATCGATGTTACAAAGGGTGAGGGTAACTGTGATTGTAGGGTGAGGGTAATTTTTACTCTCACCCTACAATTATACCTGTAATAAGTGCTTAATAGTTGATTTATAGTAAGTTGTATGCTGATTTGTCTGGTACTAATACATGAAAGATGATGTATTTGTGTCTGATAACTGGCGTAATATTATCTGGAATAACAGGCTGAACGAGATAATAGATACGGATGAATTAATTGTATTCCGTAAGGTTTCGATTGGCTTCTCCATAGGGGAAAATCAGTTTCAAGCTTGTGAACAGTTTGTTTCATACGCTTGAAACACTTAGTTTCAAGGTATTAAACACTTAGTTTTCCGGTGTGAAACTGGTAGTTTCATTACTTGAAACTGTTGGTCTCAAGGCATAAAACAGCTTGTTCACCGGCATGAACAAGCCATTTTATGTAGAGGTGCTGCAAATTATTGAGTGTCTTCTATGAATATGCCCGGATTCTTATAAACGAGACAGTGTGTAAGATACCTCTATCTTGCACGCATCTGCAACGGTATCTTGCACTGCTTCAAATACTTGTATATCAGTTGACTATCGCTGGTTTAGTGTAAGGTGCAAGATACTTTTGCATTTATGAACTTGTAAGAGATAGGTGAATCTTATTGCAGAAGATAAACTTTTCAATTAAATAATAAACCGAGTGGCAGTTTTTGGACTTTTTATTTTATTCCAGAGCGAGTTGATTAATAGGCTAATGTTTATACAATATGGTATGGGGCTGATAGCTTGATAAAAGCTTTTTTTAAGCTAAAAAGTACAAATCTTTAAACTTTATTTCCTTACTTTGTTATTTATACAGATATATATCAAACTTAAACTGGAAAGATTATGAAAATAAGGCAGATTTGTATGCTGGTGCTGTTATGTCTGGGAGTGATTCCGGCAGTGCAGGCACAAACTTACGACAAATTATGGAAACAAGTGGAGCAGGCAGAAAAGAAGAGCCTGCCTGAGACTGTGATAAAACTGACTGGCGAGATTTATCAGAAAGGGGAGAAAGAAAAGAACTCTCCACAAATGCTGAAAGCGTATATGTGGCGGATGAGATACCGGGATATGCTGACCCCAGATAGCCTGTATACGAACCTGAATGGTTTGGAACTGTGGGCAAAGCAAACTGACCAACCCATGGACCGAGCTGTATTACATTCGCTGATAGCCGAGATTTATTCAATGTATGCTTTTAACAATCAATGGCAACTCCGGCAACGGACAGAGATTGTAGGTGAAGCTCCTTCGGCAGATATGAGGGAGTGGACAGCAAACATGTTTGTAGAGAAAGTGAGAACAAACGTAAGGGAAGCAATGGCGGATTCCGTACTATTGCTTAACACATCTTCACGTACTTATATTCCTTTTGTTGAGTTGGGCGAAACAAGTGAATACTATCATCATGATATGTATCATCTGCTGGCTACCCGCGGTATTGTAGCTTTACAGCAGGTAGCGGGATTGGATCGTGCCACTCCGGTGGAAGATATTTCGGAAGATTCGTCTGCTGAAAAAGAATCTTCGGTGAAACAGGATATTATAGCAATTTATGGAAATATGATTGCTGCTTATAAAGCATCCGGTTTGAAAGAAGGCTATGTGTTGACAGCGCTCAGCTATTTAGAGTGGAGACGTGATTCAGATAGAAACATCCGGCCTTTCGGACTGAAGAAAGGATTGTCGGGATTAACAGAAGATACCTACGTTACTGCACTGAATGAACTGAAAAGCAGATTTAAATCAGAGAGTATTTGTGCTGAAGTTTATTTGGCCCAGGCTCGCTATGCGATTGAAAAAGAACAGCAAACGTCAGCTTTGCAGCTTTGTGATGAGGCCATCCGTTTATACCCCGGTTATCGTAGAATTAACGCTCTGAAGAATTTGCGCGAAGATATCCTGTCACCGTTTCTGAATGTAACTGCGGCTGCAACAGCTTTCCCTGGTGAGGAAATCGAAATAAGAGCTTCGCACAAGAATCTGGATGGATTTACACTTCGTCTTTATCAGGCAAAGAAGTTGATAAAGGAACAGCACTTTGCAGTTCTTCGTCCCGAAGACTACCGGACGCAGGATACGGTATTTACCTTTAAAGCGCCGGAAGTCGGACAATATGTAATGCGTATCGTTCCGGATATTCGTGCCAAGAGAGACAGTGAAAGCAAATTCAATGTGACACGTTTCAAAGTATTGACCTGCCGTTTACCGGGAAATCAATATGAGGTAGTGACGCTGGATGGACAAACGGGACACCCTATACCGAATGCGAAAATAACTCTTTATACGAATGACGAAAAAGTATTGCAGGAATATACAACCGGGGCAGATGGCAAAGTTGTCTTCCCCTGGAAATCCGAATACAGATATTTGAAAGCTGCTAAAGGTATCGATACCGGTATGCCGTTTCAAAGCATTTACGGTGGAAGTTATGGATATTACGGAGATGAAAACAAGGTCTCCGAAGGAATGACTTTGTTGACGGACCGTTCTTTGTACCGTCCCGGTCAGACCGTATATGTGAAAGGAATTGCCTATGTACAGAAATCTGATACGGCAAATGTACTTCCGAACAAGGACTATACTGTTGTTTTGATGGATGCAAATAATCAGGAAGTTGGACAGAAAGCGGTTCGTACCAATGAATTCGGCTCGTTTACTGTCGATTTTGCATTGCCATCCGCTTGTCTGAATGGGATGTTTTCGTTGAAAGCTGGCGAGGGAAGAACGAATATTCGCGTGGAGGACTATAAACGTCCGACGTTTGATATTACTTTCGACAAGCAGCAGGGCAGTTATCAATTGGGCGATAAGGTAGAGGTGAAAGGTAAGATACAGTCTTATAGCGGTGTGTTGCTGCAAGACCTTCCGGTAAAATATACAGTGAAGCGTTCTGTTGTCGATCTTTGGAGACTGGCGGAAAGTACGCAGATTGCTTCCGGTGAGGTAATTGCCAATGAGGACGGGGAATTTACGATTCCGGTTTTTTTGGAAGAAAATAACGCCTATAAGAATAATACCAGAATCTATTACCGCTACTCGATAGAGGCTACTGCAACCAATGTAGCAGGTGAAACACAGTCGTCTGCAGATGTGATAGCAGCAGGTAACCGTTCACTGATTCTACAAACAGAATTAAAAGAGAAGACCTGTAAGAATCAACCGTTTAACACAGTATTTAAGGTACAGAATCTGAATGGGCAGCCTGTTGAAGTAAAAGGTACATTCTCCCTCTATCAGGCGAAAGATGCGGACTTCAAGCAACTGGACGAGAATCCGGCTGCAACAGGTACATTTACTTCCAACGAAGAAATGACGATTGAGTGGGGAAACCTTCCTTCCGGACCGTATGTGTTGAAAGCAGTCGTAAAAGATGGACAGGGCAAAGAAGTGACGGCTGAGGCCAACACCATTCTTTTCTCCCGCGAAGATAACCGTCCGCCGGTAGAAACGACCGTTTGGTTCTATGAGGCAAATACGGAATTTGATGCAACGCATCCGGCCGTGTTCTGCTTCGGAACTTCGAAAAAAGATGCTTATGTGATGATGAATGTATTCTCCGGTAATAAGTTGCTGGAAAGCAAGACTATGAATCTGTCCGACACAATTGTACATTTTAAATATCCATATCAGGAAAGCTATGGTGACGGAGTACTGGTAAGTTTCTGTATGGTAAGAGACGGACAAGTCTATCAGGAACAGGCAAGGCTGAAAAAGCGTCTGCCGGACAAGACATTGACCATGAAATGGGAAGTATTCCGTGATAAGCTGCGTCCCGGACAGAAAGAAGAATGGAAACTGACTATTAAGACACCGCAGGGACAGGCTGCCGAGGCAGAAATGCTAGCAACTATGTACGATGCTTCGCTGGATAAGATATGGAATAGAAAACAGAATTTCAGTGTATTCTATAATCAGATCATCCCTTATTCTAGTTGGATGGGCGGATATTTCGGTAATAATTCGTTCAATTACTGGTGGAATAATAAATACTTCAAAGTACCGACAATGGAATATGACTATTTTGTGACGCAGGGAACGATGTCGATGGACCAGGCGTTGAATGGAATGGTGCCGGGAGTGATGGTCAGAGGATATGGCGTGCAAAAGCAGGCCTCAATGACGGGCAGTATGATGATACGGGGCGTTTCGAGAAGCAAGGCGGAAGCAAAATATGTACCTGCTTTGGCTGGAAGTGTTGCTGAGGATGCGGTATTTGAATCAGAGTTAGTGTCAGTAGAGGCAGGCAAGCTGGACGGCGCATCCGAAGAAGAAACTCTTCCCGAAGCTCCCGCCGATTTGCGTACGAACCTTGCGGAAACAGCCTTCTTCTACCCACAACTTCGTACCAATGAACAAGGCGAAGTTTCCTTCTCCTTCACTATGCCCGAAAGTCTGACCCGCTGGAACTTCCGCGGTTACTCTCATACCAAAGGTATGCTGATGGGCACACTGGACGGTGAAGCCACTACAAGCAAAGAATTTATGCTGACTCCTAATCTACCTCGTTTCGTACGTGTCGGAGATAAGACATCTGTTGCCGCCTCCATTTCCAACATGACCGGAAAGCCGCAGGCCGGTACGGTGAGCATGATTCTCTTTGATCCGATGACGGAAAAGGTAATCAGCACACAAAAACAGAAGTTTACCGTAGAGGCCGGAAAGACAATCGGCGTCAGCTTCATGTTTACCGTGAGTGATAAATACGAGATACTGGGATGCCGGATGATAGCCGACAGCGGTACCTTCAGTGATGGTGAACAGCAGCTACTTCCCGTGCTTAGTAATAAAGAGCATCTGGTAGAAACGCTTCCGATGCCTGTCCGTGGAGAAGAAACACGTACTTTCTCTCTCGACAGCCTGTTCAATCATCATAGTAAGACGGCAACCGACCGTAAACTAACCGTTGAATTTACCGGAAATCCTGCCTGGTATGCTATTCAGGCATTGCCTTCATTGAGCCTTCCGGGAAATAATAATGCCATTTCGTGGGCTACCGCTTACTACGCAAATACACTGGCTTCCTACATCATGAACAGCCAGCCACGTATTAAAGCTGTATTCGATAGCTGGAAGCTACAGGGTGGAACCAAAGAAACCTTCCTGAGCAACCTGCAAAAGAATCAGGAAGTGAAGAATATCCTGTTATCCGAATCTCCGTGGGTACTCGAAGCGCAAACGGAAGAACAGCAGAAAGAACGTATCGCCACTCTGTTCGATCTGAACAATATCCGTAGTAACAACATTGCCGCATTGACAAGATTACAGGAGTTGCAGAATTCAAGCGGAGCATGGTCGTGGTATAAAGGTATGACCGGTAGCCGTTACGTCACTACCTACATTGCCGAATTGAATGCCCGCCTGGCTATGATGACAGGTGAGCAACCAAGCGGCACGGCGCTTGCCTTGCAGAAGAATGCCTTTACCTATCTCCATCAGGAAGCTCTGAAGGAATATAGAGAAATTCTCAAAGCACAGAAAGACGGGGTGAAGTTTACAGGTGTTTCCGGAAGTATCCTGCAATATCTGTATCTGATCGCTCTGTCCGGCGAACAAGTTCCGGCTTCCAATAAAGCCGCCTATACTTATTATCTGTCCAAGATAGGCGAAATGCTTCCGACCGCTTCGATGGATACGAAAGCGATTGCCGCTATCATTCTGGATAAGGCCGGACGGAAGAAAGAAGCTCAGGAGTTCATCGCTTCACTGAAAGAACATCTGACGAAGACGGACGAACAGGGAATGTTCTTTGCCTTCAATGAAAATCCCTATTCCTGGGGCGGAATGAAAATGCAGGCTCATGTAGACGTGATGGAAGCACTGGAACTGACAGGCGGAAATAACGATACCGTAGAAGAAATGAAACTCTGGCTGCTCAAACAGAAGCAGACCCAACAGTGGAATTCTCCGGTAGCTACTGCCGATGCCGTCTATGCCTTACTGATGAAAGGCGTAAACCTGCTCGACAATCAGGGAGACGTGCGTATTGTCATTGCCAATGAGGTGCTGGAGACTGTCTCTCCAAGCAAGACTACCGTACCGGGACTGGGCTATATCAAACGCTCGTTTACACAGAAGAATGTAGTGGACGCCCGTAAGATAGAAGTCGAAAAGAGAAATCCGGGCATTGCGTGGGGAGCCGTTTATGCGGAATATGAATCACCCATCAAGGATGTGAGACAACAGGGAGGAGAACTGAATGTGCAAAAGCAACTGTATGTGGAACGTATGGTGAACAATGCTCCTCAACTACAGCCTATTACAGAAAAGACCGTTCTTCAGGTAGGCGATAAAGTAGTTTCCCGTTTGAGTATTCGTGCAGACCGTGCGATGGACTTCGTACAGTTGAAAGATCAGCGGGGCGCCTGCTTCGAACCGATCGGCAGCGTATCCGGTTACAACTGGAGTAATGGAATCGGCTATTACGTAGACATCAAGGATGCTTCCACCAATTTCTTCTTTGACCATTTAGGAAAAGGAGTGTATGTGTTGGAGCATAGCTATCGTATCAGCAGAGTAGGAACCTATGAGACAGGTTTGGCAACCATGCAATGCGCCTATGCGCCGGAATACGCTTCACACTCGGCTTCGATGACAATTATTATTAAATAACGCACAGAGAAGATTTCTTCTCCACCGGTGAGCAGGGCACTCGCCACCGATAAGGAAGGTGTTCCCCACCGATGAAGGCTACCTTCATCGGTGGGGAACTTTTTGTTGATGAATACTGCGTTGCAGGAGTTGTCACAGGGTAAAGTATTTTCTCAAACGGTGTTAATCTATGTAATCTGTGATGAAAAACTCATCTAAAACTCCTACATTTGTGGACCAAAATAAAATATATCACATGAAACGTACTTTACTATTGATATTTACTCTGCTTACTGTCACTTTGGCGGCTGTTGCCCAACCCCGTATTTCCTCTAACAAGGAGACGCACAACTTTGGACAAATAGAATGGAAAAAGCCGGTAACAGTAGAATATACCATCACCAATACCGGAAACGAGCCGTTGGTGCTGACCAATGTCACGACTTCCTGTGCCTGTGCCGTAGCCGACTGGACAAAGGAACCCATTGCTCCGGGTGCCAAAGGAACTGTGAAAGCCTCTTTTGACGCGAAAGCGCTGGGACGTTTTGACAAGTCGATAGGCATATACAGCAATGCCACTCCGAATCTGGTTTATCTGAAATTCACCGGTGAGGTAGTGCAGGAAATCAAAGATTATTCAAAACTTCTTCCGTACGCCATCGGCAATATCCGCATTGACCGTGACGAGTTCTCCTTCCCCGATGTCTATCGCGGACAGCAACCGTCTATGACGTTCAGTATTGCCAACCTTTCCGACCGCCCGTACGAACCGGTGTTGATGCACCTGCCTCCTTATCTGAAGATGGAAGCGGAACCTAAAGTACTGCTGAAAGGTAAAAAAGGAACGATCAAGCTGACACTGGATGCCAGCCAGCTACAGGACTTCGGACTGACACAGACCTCTGTCTACCTGTCCCGTTTCTCCGGTGATAAAGTGAGTGAAGACAATGAGATACCCGTTTCGGCCATTCTTCTTCCCGATTTCTCGCGTATGACGGAGAAAGATTCTTTGAATGCTCCTTCCATCCACATCTCGGAGACGAATATTGACCTGAGTATTCCGTTGATCAAGAAGAATAAAGTCAGCCATGATATATTGATCGCTAATGCGGGAAAGACCCCGTTAGTCATCAGCAAGCTACAGGTATTCAACTCTTCTGTAGGAGTAAGACTGAAAAAGACGGTCATTCCGCCGGACGGAATGACTAAGTTGAAAGTGACGATCCACAAGCGGGATGTAGGTAATAAGAAACATCATTTACGTATCTTGATGATTACAAACGACCCGTTGCGTCCGAAAGTTGAAATAAATATCAAACGCTAACTCTTATTGCCATGGAACATCCTGAAAATAACGAAGAATATAAAGGACTCGTTGTCAATAAAGGCATCGAACAGCCCTCATCCGTGAATCCTTATTTGAAACGTAAGCCCAAAAAGCGTCAGCTTTCGGTAGCGGAATTTGTAGAAGGTATTGTGAAAGGCGATGTCACTATTCTCAGTCAGGCTGTGACACTGGTAGAGAGCGTGAAGCCCGAACATCAGGCTGTCGCCCAGGAAGTGATCGAGAAATGTCTGCCTTATTCCGGCAATTCCATCCGTGTAGGTATCAGTGGAGTGCCCGGTGCGGGAAAGAGTACCTCGATTGACGTATTCGGTCTGCATGTGCTCGAAAAAGGCGGTAAGTTGGCGGTGCTGGCTATCGACCCGAGCAGTGAGCGTAGTAAAGGCAGTATCCTGGGAGACAAGACACGTATGGAACAACTTTCCGTACATCCCCAATCGTTTATCCGCCCCAGCCCCTCAGCTGGTTCGTTGGGAGGAGTTGCCCGGAAGACCCGTGAAACGATTGTGCTTTGTGAGGCTGCCGGATTCGATAAAATCTTTGTGGAAACCGTCGGAGTGGGACAGAGCGAAACGGCTGTTCATTCTATGGTGGATTTCTTCCTGCTGATTCAGTTGGCAGGTACGGGAGATGAATTGCAAGGCATCAAACGAGGAATCATGGAGATGGCGGACGGTATTGTCATCAACAAAGCCGACGGAGATAATCTGGAACCTGCCAAGTTGGCTGCCAGTCAGTTCCGTAATGCGCTGCATCTGTTTCCGGCTCCCGAATCGGGATGGATTCCGAAGGTGCTGACTTACTCCGGTTTTTATAATATCGGCGTGAAGGAAATCTGGGACATGGTGTATGAATATATCGATTTCGTGAAGAAGAACGGTTATTTTGACTATCGCCGTAATGAACAGAGCAAGTACTGGATGTACGAAACGATCAATGAACAGCTCCGTGATAGCTTCTATCACAATCCTCGGATTGAAGCGATGCTTCAGGAGAAGGAACAACAAGTGCTGCAGGGAAATCTTACTTCGTTTATCGCTGCTAAGAGCCTGCTGGATACCTATTTTGACGAATTAAAACGATGATAAAGCAGAAACAGTGATGGATTAGAAAAACGACCGAACATTTACCCCCGATAACTATACCCTAATTAATAACCAATTGTTAACTTTAACACCTGATGAACAAAACCTTATTAACCGGGCTTTTGTGTTGTAGTTTGTCAATACAGAGCTTTGCAGACCAACCGTTAGAAGGATTCACCTATGGTTCGGTGAATGCTCCTACAGGAAAAGAGTGGGAATCTCCCGAAAACCTGGCGCTCAACAAAGAGCAGCCGCATGCTTATTTCTTTCCGTTCCAGCATTTGGATAATGCCCGCAAGGTATTGCCGGAAAACAGTAAGTATTGGCAGTCACTTGACGGTGACTGGAAGTTTCACTGGGCACCCGACCCCGACTCCCGCCCCAAAGATTTCTATCAGACTGAGTATGATGTCAGCTCATGGGATGCGATTCCCGTGCCTTCAAGCTGGAATATTTATGGCATTCAAAAGGACGGAAGCCAGAAGTACGGAACGCCTATCTACGTCAACCAACCGGTAATCTTCCAGCACAGCGTGAAGGTGGATGACTGGCGCGGAGGCGTGATGCGTACTCCTCCTGCCAACTGGACTACTTACAAGGATCGGAACGAAGTAGGTTCCTTCCGCCGTGATTTCGAAATCCCGCAGGACTGGGACGGACGCGAAGTCTTTATCAGCTTCGATGGTGTCGATTCATTCTTCTATCTGTGGATCAACGGTCAGTACGTAGGTTTTTCCAAGAATTCGCGTAATACCGCTAATTTCAATATCACTCCCTATTTACAGAAAGGCAAGAACACCGTAGCCGCCGAAGTGTATCGTAGTTCGGACGGTTCCTTCCTCGAAGCGCAGGATATGTTCCGTCTGCCGGGCATCTTCCGTACGGTTGCCTTGTACTCGGTTCCCAAAGTTCATTTCCGTGACTTGGTTGCCACACCCGATTTGGATGCGACTTATACGGACGGTTCTCTGACTGTCAATGCCGAAATCCGTAATCTGGATAAGAAAGCCATCAAAGACTACAAGGTATATTACTCTTTATATGCCAACAAACTGTATTCTGATGAGAATACCTTGGTAGATGGATTCTTATCTCCTGTGATCGACAAAATCGCTCCGAATGAAACCGGTAGTGTTCAGACTGTTCTTAAGGTAAAGGCTCCTAATAAGTGGTCGGCTGAATTTCCGTATCGCTACACGTTGGTAGCCGAATTGAAGGATAAGAAGAACAGAACCGTTGAAATGGTTTCCACCATTGTCGGTTTCCGCAAAGTGGAGATTAAGGATACTCCTGCTTCCGAAGATGAATTCGGACTTGCCGGACGTTATTATTATGTGAACGGAAAGACGGTCAAACTGAAAGGGGTGAACCGACATGAATCCAATCCGGGAGTAGGGCACGCCATTACCCGTGAGATGATGGAGAAAGAGATTATGTTGATGAAGCGTGCCAACATCAATCATGTACGTAATTCACATTATCCGGATGATCCGTATTGGTATTTCCTGTGCAATAAATACGGTATTTATCTCGAAGATGAGGCGAATATAGAATCGCACGAATATTATTATGGTGCTGCCTCCCTCTCTCATCCGGTGGAATGGAAAAATGCGCACGTGGCACGTGTGATGGAAATGGTGCGTGCCAATGTCAACAATCCTTCTATCGTTATCTGGTCGTTGGGCAATGAAGCCGGACCGGGCAAGAACTTTGTGGCGGCTTATGATGCTTTGAAGAAGTTTGATACTTCCCGTCCTGTGCAATATGAGCGTAATAATGACATTGTAGATATGGGTTCCAACCAATATCCGTCTATCGGCTGGGTACGTGGGGCCGTGCAGGGGAAATATGATATCAAGTATCCGTTCCATATATCCGAATATGCCCATTCAATGGGGAATGCCTGCGGTAATCTGATAGATTACTGGGAAGCTATGGAGTCGACCAATTTCTTCTGTGGAGGTGCCATTTGGGATTGGGTAGACCAGTCTATGTACAATTATGACCCGAAGACAGGTGTCCGTTATCTGGCTTACGGCGGAGACTTTGGCGATACTCCCAATGATGGTCAGTTTGTAATGAACGGCATCGTGTTTGGTGACCTTGAACCGAAGCCTCAGTACTATGAAGTGAAAAAGGTATATCAGCACATCGGCGTAAAGGCAATAGATACAGAAAAGGGGGTATTTGAGATCTTCAATAAGTACTACTTTAAGAACTTGGCGGAAGATTACCAGTTGGTATATTCGCTTTATGAAGACGGTAAACCGATAATGACCGGTAAACCGATGGATATCAATATAGCTCCACGCCAACGTGCACAGATCACTCTGCCGTATGATCATGCCTCTCTTAAGAAAGATGCTGAGTACTTTATGAAACTACAGTTTATACTGAAAGATCAAAGACCTTGGGCTGCCAAAGGCTTTCCGATGGCAGAGGAACAGATTTTGATAAAGGAGGCTACAGATCGCCCATCCATCAGTGAAGTAACTGCCAATGCAGGAAAACTGGATGGATTCGTACTTGACAAGGATACGAAGCGCATCCTTATAAAGGGAACTGATTTTGAAGCTATATTTGACCCGCAAACCGGAAGTATCTACAGTCTGAAGTATGGCAACGAGACAGTTATCGCCGACGGCAACGGTCCGAAGCTCGATGCTCTCCGTGCTTTTACAAACAATGATAACTGGTTCTATGCTCCCTGGTTCGAACATGGTTTGCACAATCTGATTCATAAAACAACTGAATATAAAGTGCTGAATAGAGGCAATGGAACTTTGGTATTGAGCTTTACGGTAGAATCTCAGGCACCGAATGCCGCACGCATTAAGGGCGGTACAAGCTCCGGTAAAAATAGCATCGAAGAACTGACCGACAGAAAATTCGGTAGCAATGACTTTAAATTTGTCACTAACCAGATATGGACAGTGTATCCGGACGGTTCTATCGAATTGCAGTCCAGCATTACTTCCAATCGTTCAAGTTTGGTTCTGCCACGTTTGGGTTATGTGATGAAAGTTCCCCAACAATACAGTAACTTCACTTATTACGGACGCGGACCGATAGATAACTATGCCGACCGTAAGAGCGGACAGTTTATCGAACAGTATACGAATAGCGTAGCAGGTGAGTTCGTAAACTTCCCGAAACCTCAGGATATGGGCAATCACGAAGATGTTCGCTGGTGTGCATTGACCAATCAGGCAGGGAATGGAGCTGTCTTCGTAGCTACCGACCGTCTTTCGGCTTCGGCACTTCAGTATTCGGCTCTCGACTTGATTTTGGCTTCCCATCCTTATCAGTTGCCGAAGGCAGGCGATACCTATCTGCATTTGGATTGTGCAGTGACCGGTCTGGGTGGTAACAGTTGTGGTCAGGGAGGTCCTCTCGTACACGACCGTGTGTTTGCCAACCAGCACAGTATGGGCTTCATCATTCGTCCTGCCGGTAAGGAACTGAGTGTCGTTGCCAATGTTGCTCCTGCGGGAGATCTTCCTCTGTCTATCACACGCACCCCTGCCGGAATGGTCGAATTGACTTCAGCAAAGAAAGATGCTGTCATTTGTTATAGCATTGACGGAAGTAAGAAAGTGCAGGAATACACAGAGCCTGTCCCTATGCGTAACGGAGGTACGATCAAGGCATGGTATAAGGATAGTAAGGATATCAGCAGCACAATGAAGTTTGAGAAAATAGAAAGCATTCAGACGCAAGTCGTATACGCCAGTAGTCAGGAATCGGGTGAAGGCGATGCTTCTCATCTGACTGATGGTGATCCGAATACCATCTGGCATACCATGTATTCGGTGACAGTTGCCAAATACCCGCATTGGGTAGATTTGGATGCCGGTGAAGTCAAGGAAATCAAAGGCTTTACTTACCTGCCGCGACAGAATGGAGGAAACGGTAATATCAAGGATTACTCTATTCAGGTCAGCATGGATGGAAAAGAATGGGGAGAGCCTGTTAATAAAGGAACATTCGCAAGGGACTCCAAAGAAAAGAGAGTCTTGTTTGACAAACCGGTGAAGGCACGTTATATCCGTTTCACGGCTTTAAGCGAACAGAACGGACAGGATTTTGCGTCCGGTGCGGAGATAACGATTCTGGCTAACTAAAGATAGCTGAATATATAGAAGAAAAGTATCAATGGGAATGTGTCCCCCCTTCTAAATTTATGAGGGTTTCGACACATCCCCATTGATGCTTTTCTCTATTTTATCGGTATGAGGAAACTTCTACAACTCCTTTCCCGCCTTCTCAAAATCCGCCTTAGACTTACTCTGCGTCACAATATACACACCCAGAAACACAAGTGTAATGGCGATTCCTTTTTCCCAGCCGAAGCTCCCGATTCCCATGAGGATTGCTGCAATCGTAGCCACAATCGGCTGCATATAGTTATACATACTTACCACTGTAGGGCGGAGTAACTTCTGAGCTGTCATGATGCAGAGATAAGCAAGGAAACTTCCTCCCAGTACGACATACAATACCTGCAAAATGGCAACCATTGGAATGCTGGTCCATTGAATGACCGAAATATCTTGATAAGAGAAAGGAATATAACACATCGAAGCATAGATAAACATCCATTTATTGATGGTTACTGCCGAATATCGCTGAGACAGCCCCTTGAACACCGTCAGATAGATGGAGAAACTGATTTGCGCAACCAGACAAAGCAAGTCGCCGATCAGACTTCCGTTACCACTACTCGCTGCCTGACTGCTCATAATAAGGATAAGCGCTCCCATAGCTCCCACGAAAATACCCAGTACTTTCTTGTTCGTAATCGGCTCTTTCAGATAGATGGCTGCCACAATCATGGTAACTATCGGCAGAGTAGTCGTTACGATAGAAGCATCAATAGGCGAAGTCATCGAAAGCCCGAAGATAAATATCCCCTGATTGAAAACCAGAGCAAAGAGGGAAGCAAAGAAAATCTTCAGCATATCGCGGTGGTCCACATGCTCCTGTTTGCAGAAGATGGAAAGTATCCAGAATGCCGCTGCCGCACCTACCATACGAAACGTGGTGACGGAGGTAGCTGAAAACTCTTGAAGTGCCGATTTGCCGATAGGAGACATCAGTCCCCACATAACGTTTGCCGTGAGTGCAAACAGATGTCCGTGCAGATTCTTGTTATTGCCCATAAGTCTGTGTATACCTTTTAATTGTTACCTTTATTGAAAACTGCTGCAAAGGTAACCAATTTGTCGCATGATTTGTTTATATTTGCCTTGATTAAAATTGAATATTATGGAACAACAGGCAGACTATATCCGGCGGATCGAGATCAAAGGACTCTGGGGCCGCTTTAATATACAATGGGATTTGCGTCCGGATGTGAATATCCTTTCCGGCATCAACGGAGTGGGAAAGACCACTATTCTGAACCGTTCGGTGGGATACCTCGAACAGCTTTCCGGCGACATACAGCTCTCCGGTGAAATGAAAAGCGACGCAAAGAACGGAGTACACCTCTTCTTTGATAATCCCGCAGCGACTTATATCCCATACGATGTGATCCGCAGCTACGACCGCCCCTTGATTATGGGTGACTTCACGGCACGCATGGCAGACAAGAACGTGAAGTCCGAACTGGACTGGCAACTGTATCTGTTGCAGCGCCGCTATCTCGATTATCAGGTCAATATAGGCAATAAGATGATCGAAATGCTTTCCAGCAATGACGAGGAACAGCGCAGCAAAGCCGCCACCCTCTCCCTTGCCAAACGTCGTTTTCAGGATATGATTGACGAACTTTTCAGCTACACCCGCAAAAAGATAGACCGCCGTCGGAATGACATAGCCTTCTATCAGGACGGAGAATTGCTGTTTCCATACAAACTCTCGTCCGGTGAAAAGCAAATGCTCGTGATTCTGCTGACAGTGCTCGTGCAGGACAACAGCCACTGTGTCCTTTTCATGGACGAACCGGAAGCCTCCCTGCACATCGAATGGCAACAGAAACTGATTTCAATGATCCGAGAACTGAATCCCAATGTGCAAATCATTCTGACCACCCATTCGCCTGCCGTCATCATGGAGGGCTGGCTGGATGCAGTGACAGAGGTGAGCGATATTTCCACCGAAGCGGACGGATTCAGACTCACCCCGACTATTAATTGTTAATGACAACTTCTACATGGCAACTTCACTACGCGATAATCTGACTTCTTCTTACTTCAATGCTGCCCACAAGCTGTATTCCAAAAAGGCTCGCCGGCGCATCATTGCTTACGTAGAGAGCTATGATGATGTTGCTTTCTGGCGCACATTACTCGAAGAGTTTGAAGATGACGAGCATTATTTTCAAGTGATGCTCCCTTCGGCCACCTCATTGGCAAAGGGGAAGAAGATGGTACTCATGAACACGCTGAATACCGCCGAACTGGGCAAAAGTCTGATTGCCTGTGTCGACAGTGACTATGATTTCCTGTTGCAGGGAGCCACGAACACTTCCCGAAAGATCAACCGGAACAAGTACATATTCCAAACCTACACATACGCTATCGAAAACTATCACTGCTTTGCCGAAAGTCTTCACGAAGTATGTGTGCAGGCTACGTTGAATGACCGTTCCATTTTAGATTTCAACTTCTACCTGAAGAAGTACTCCGAAATAGTATATCCGCTTTTCCTTTGGAACGTATGGTTCTATCGCCAACGGGATACTTACACTTTCCCCATGTACGATTTCCATACTTATACTTCAAATTCGCATGTCGATCGAATATCATCAGTGAACTTTTTCCTTTGAGATATCCCATAAACTGTGATACACTATACTTCGGTGGTATACTTACGAGCATATGGATATGATCCGGACAAGCCTCTGCCTCTATGATTTCCACACCTTTATACTCGCACAGTTTCCGAATAATCACCCCGATATCCGATCGAATCTGCCCATATATCACTTGTCTTCGATATTTTGGGGCGAAGACTATATGATACTTACAGTTCCATTTTGTGTGGGCCAAGCTGTCTGTTTCTTCTTTTTTCTTTATCACTGATATTCCTCCTATTACAATGTATTTACGGTTGAAGGCACGGCAGCCAGCCGTGTCTTTTTCCGCATCGTTGCCTAAGCTGTTAGAATGAGAGAGTCTTGGCCTGATGTATACCTCCAAGGACCAGCGCGTCCGTGACGAAGTCCGTCAGCCGGCCTCTCATTCGCAGCGTTCGATTTATGCAGGTTGAGCCACCTCCTTGGTGCGCCCGTGTCATCAAATAGATTGGATCGGCAATGGTGGAATGGCTGGTCGCCAAAACAAATCCATGATGAGGAGCGATCAATATGAACAATGTGGCAGGGATCGATGTTTCCAAAGGAAAGAGCATGGTATCCGTTCTCCGCCCTTTTGGAGAAGTGGTAGCAAAACCATTTTCTATTGGTCACACCGGCAGTGAACTCAAGGAGCTGGCAGACTACTTGAAAAGCCTGGACGGTGAGACACGAGTAGTCATGGAGCATACCGGACGGTACTATGAGCCGGTAGCCCGTTTTCTTCATGAGGAGGGCGTCTTTGTCAGCGCAGTCAATCCGAAGCTTATCAAAGACTACGGGAACAACACCCTGCGAAAAGTGAAAACAGACAAGGCAGATGCCCGGAAGATTGCCCGCTATGGGCTTGACAACTGGGCAGAATTGCGCCAACATACACCCATGGATACGATTCGAATGCAACTGAAAACGCTGAACCGGCAGCAGAGTCTATACGCTAAGACTAAGACGATGATGAAAAACAACCTCATCGCCCTTCTTGACCAGACCTATCCCGGCGTCAACGCCCTATTTGACAGCCCTGTCCGTGAGGACGGCAGCCAGAAGTGGGTGGACTTTGCCACGGCCTTTTGGCATGTGGACTGTGTGCGAAACATGAGCCTCACTGCCTTTGCCGAGCGTTACCGTAAGTGGTGTAAACGGCATGGCTACAACTTCAGCCAGAGCAAAGCCGTTGAGGTCCACACCGGAGCACAGGACCTGATTGCCATGCTCCCCAAGGACGCTCTGACCAAAACCATGGTCCGGCAGGCCATTGATGCGCTGAACGCCGTCTCTGCCTCTCTGGAACGGCTCAAGGCTGAAATGCAGGCCCTGGCAGCCCAGCTCCCGGAATACCCTGTGGTCATGGCCATGCACGGTGTAGGCGATTCTCTCGGCCCTCAGCTTATGGCGGAGCTTGGGGATGTGGCCCGGTTTACCCACCGAAACGCCATTACCGCTTTTGCGGGCGTTGACCCTGGCGCTGACCAGTCCGGCACTCACGAGGCTAAGAGCACAAGGGTTTCCAAAAGCGGGCCGCCGGAGCTGCGCCGCGCCTTATTCCTGGTTATGGACTGCCTACTGAAAACACAGCCCCAGGATGACCCGGTATACCGTTTCATGGACAAGAAACGAGCCGAGGGCAAACCCTATCTGGTTTACATGACAGCCGGCGCCAACAAGTTCCTGCGCATCTATTATGGCAGAGTAAAAGAATATCTGGCATCTCTGGAGGAAAATTAAGGAAGTATCCTTCCTTGTAGCAGAACCATATTGCCCATACGCTAAAAGCATCTTATGACAGAAAGAGAGCGATTAAGATGTTTTTAGACAATTTATCCACCTCCGTCCTCAAATTATGTGATACTCAAAAGCTCAGCTATGAAGCTGCCTCGGAACGATGTGACCTCAGTTCCAGGTACTTTGGCGACATTGCCAGAGGCAAGACTGCGCCCACGATCCTGACGCTGGAAAAACTCTGCGTTGGCTTTGAACTGACGCCAAATGACCTGTTGATCCCCTCAGAGTTCTGGAGAGAGATGGCCTTCCGCGAACCGATGCCAGTTACACACATCCGCTGCTTTCGATACCTCTCTGGCGTGACGGGTTTTCCTGTTTGCCCGCAATGTAGAAGGACTATGGAACGGGAATACCAGTCCTATTGTGACCGCTGTGGGCAGTGCCTTGACTGGAACAACTTCTCTAAAGCAACGATTATTCTGCCTCAGAAGTAATGTGCACTGTTACATACCTGACCATCCGGCCAGCGTCCTTTACCTGCTGGCCGCTTTTGGCATGGCCTTTTTCTCTCCTCAATTTTGCTTTATTTCCCTATTGACTTTTTATTTGCAGACTTCGTTGTGAAATAGAAAAAGCCAGCCCGATGGCCGGCCTGTGGGGAGCCCCCTCCTTTCTTGTTGTGATATATGAAAACGCCGCCC
>OHRS01000591.1_pt1 | contig 18360 bp, 18 predicted proteins | sample 1578441 | NCBI WGS metagenome assembly OHRS01 (sample SAMEA3879592, study PRJEB24766) | human gut metagenome | biome: human-associated habitat; feature: feces | place: USA | collected 1985/1987
CGAGGCGCGCTATCTTCAGCTCATCCAGGGCGAGGACGCCGTGGAATTCCCGGACAACGGCTACCACGGCGACGACATCCGGGAGCTTGCCAAACTGATCTACGAGCGTGACGGCGACAAGTACCTCACCATGCCGAGCGCCGAGCGCTGCGCGGCGTTCGTGGCCTTCGGCCTGCCGTACAACATTGCGCGTATGCAGCGCGACCTCGAGCGCTACCGCATCCATTTTGACCAGTGGTTTCTTGAGAGCAGCCTGCACAGCTCCGGCTACGTGGCCCAGACCGTGCAGCTGCTTGTGGACGCCGGCCTGACGTATGAAAAGGACGGCGCGCTCTGGCTGCGCAACACCGACCTCGGCGCCGACAAGGACGAGGTCCTGCGCCGCTCGAACGGGTTTTATACGTACTACGCGGTCGACATCGCCTATCACCGCAACAAATTCATCGAGCGCGGCTTTGACCGCGTCATCGACGTCTGGGGCGCGGATCACCACGGCCACGCCATTCGCTTCGCCGCGACCATGCGCGCGCCCGCGCTGGGGCTCGAGGGCCGCAAGCTCGACTTCCTCATCATGCAGATGGTGCGCCTCATGCGCGGCGACGAGATCGTCAAGGTCTCCAAGCGCACGGGTAAGGCACTCTCGCTCGCTGATCTCATGGACGAGATCGGCGTGGATGCCTGCCGCTTCTTCTTCAACGCCAAGCCGGACTCGCATCTGGAGTTTGACCTCGACCTCGCCATCCGGCAGGACAGCGAAAACCCCGTCTACTACGTCCAGTATGCGCACGCGCGCATCTGCACGCTGCTCGCCGCCATGGCCGAGGTCGGCTGCGCCGTGCCCGCTGCGGCGGATGTGGACGTGGCCCTGCTCACGACGCCGCAGGAGCACGAGCTCATCAAGCAGATCGCCATGCTCCCGGAGGAGATCCACCTTGCCGCGCGCGATTACGATCCCAGCCGCATCAACCGCTACGTGACGGAGCTGGCCGCGCGCTTCCACCGGTTCTACAATGTCTGCCGCATCAAGGACGCGGAGCCTGCCGTGCGCGACGCGCGCCTGAAGCTGGCCGACACGACGCGCCGCGTGCTCGAGATCGGTCTGGATATCATCGGCGTGACCGCACCGGAAAAAATGTGACCGGAATTTTGAGACAAGCAAATGCCCTCCCACCGCGCACGCGGGGGAGGGCATTTTTGCGCTTCCGGACAGAAACGGCAACAGCGTGCCGCCGGAGAGTGGCGACACGCTGCTGTCGAGAGAGCAAAAATAAGAAGAGAAAAGAAAGAAATCGGAAGAACGTTGAGTTAATTTATTAACTAACGTGATTATTTTATAACACATTCGTGCGGCGTTGTAAAGTGAAAAGTGCGAATTTTTGCAAAATAGGCGTTTCGTCAAAAAAATATCAGTCCAGATGGGCGCTTTTGTGCAATTTGTCGGCGGCACTATGCGCCCCAGATCCAGCGCACGAGCGCAGCGGCCGCGAGAAAGCCGGTCAGGTCGGCGGCGATGGCGGCAGGGATCGTCCAGCGGCTGCGCCGGACGCCGCAGGCGCCGAAATACACGGCCAGCACGTAGAACGTCGTCTCGGTCGAGCCGAGCATGACGGCGGCGGTGCGGCCGATGCGGGAATCGGGCCCGTAGGCGCCGATGATGTCGCTGGCCGCGGCCAGTGCGCCGCTGCCGCCCAGCACCTGAATGCTGGCAGGGGTCAGCTCCCGCACGATGCGCTGCGCCAGTGCACGGCAGCGCTCGGCCTGTCGTTTGGTTTCTTTTTCCTGATCCATTCCGATCTCCGCTCCTATGGAACTTTTTTATCTTAAAATGATCTCTCAAAAAATCACACGATTTATAGTATACCAAATCCGGCATGATTTGAGAAGGTTTTGCGCGCATTTCTTTGCAGTTTTCCACTGCTTACCAGTGGAACAGGCTGTGCAGCCAGCCAAAGAACCCACCGCCGGAGCTGCCGGAAGCGGAAATGCTCACACCCGTGTAGTAGTGGCTCAGGATCTCCCGGTAGCCCATGCCCTGCTCCTGTGCGTAACCCACAGCACCGCACTGGCTCATGCCCACGCCATGGCCAAAGCCGTAATAGGTCATGCAGGGAGTGCCGCTTTCGTCCGCGCCAAAGTCGAAGCAGTAGCGGGAGGAAACGAACTGGCCGATATAGCGGTAGCTGCGGCCATTGGAAACAAAGGTGTTGTACTGCACAAAGCCGCCCAGATCCTTGTGGGTGGTATCGGCGCTGACGTAGGGCTCGCCGGTGCGGCTGTCGTTATACTCTTTATAGGTATAGTCTTTTCCGATGACCCGGCGCAGCTTGTTGTGGTACTGCTCCTCGTAGGGGCTCTCCACGCTCTGCAGATACGGCACATCGGTGCCCCATGCGTCCCGGCTGGAGCAGGTGCCGTACACGCCGGTCTGGGTGTTATAGCCCGCACTGGCCGACCACACGGCGTCGCAGACGCTGCCGTTATAGGTGAGCACCTCGTTCTTCACCGGCTCCACCGCCCTGCGGATGGCTTCCCGTGCCGAGGACGGGATCTGATCCACCGGAGTGTAGATGAGCGCATTGGAAGAGGAGCCGTACTGCTTGTGGTATTCCAGATAGGAATGGATGGCCACCGCCTGTGCCTTCCACGCCTGCTGGGCGGCGCTGGCGCTGACATAGCTGCCAATGGAGCCAAGCTCCGTGTAGGTAATGCCCACAAGGCAGTCCACAAGGTTCAGCGTAACATTGCGCTGCAGGCCTTTTCCCTTGATGTTGAGGTAAGGCATGGTGATGGTATCACTGGTGCCAAAGAGCCATGCAAGGCAGTTTTCCTCCTCGGCAGGGATCAGGGTCGTGTCCGCGCCGCCCATAGTGGTGGCTGCCGAAGCCGCCGGGGCCAGCACGCAAACGCACAGCGCTGCTGCCAGCACAAACGCCGCCGCGCGGCGCACAAACCGATGCAGATGTTTCAAAAGTGATCTCCTCCTGTTTTTTGCAGATTTCTGACTGTATTTTTTACAGTGTAACACAGCCTGCGCCTGCGGGCAAGGACTGGACTTTCGTTTTCACATCTGGACAAAGAAGAAACCGGAGGGCCTTTCCCGTTCGGGCTGCTCTCCGGTCTGATTTATAAGGTCTCCGGCCGACGACGCATGGCATCGTCGATCTCGTTCTCGATCTCCCGCAGGCAGTCCAGCAGCACCGGATTGAACGCCCCGGCCTCGCCGGTGCAAAGCATCTGCACTGCAGCCGCGCAGGGTACCGGCGGCTGGCTTCCGCTGCCAGTAGTCAGCGTTTCGTAGGCATCCGCAAGGCCGACCACCTGTGCCGCAATGGGGATCTGTTCGCCAACCAGCTGGTCCGGGTAGCCGCTGCCGTCGTACCGCTCGTGGTGCCAGCGGCAGATCTGATAGGCTACCCGCACAAAATCTTCGTCGCGGTAGGCATCCAGCTCTTCCAGCATCCGTGCACCCAGCAGGGTATGCTGGCGCATGATTTCTTCATCCTCCGGCGTGCGCGGCTCCGGGCTGTTCAGGACCTGCTCCCCGATCTCCATTTTGCCAATGTCGTGCAGCACCGAAGCCATGCTGATGGTACGGCGCATCTCCTGCGTCAGGGGGTAAGTCTCGGTCTTTTGCACCAGATGGTCCAGCAGCATTCCGGTCAGGGTGCTGATGTGCTGCACATGGGTGCGGCTCTCGCCGTTGCGTCGCTCCACCACCCGGCTCAGAATGCCGATCATCATTTGGCTGCGCTTTTCCTTTTGCGACACCTGATCCGCCACCATGGCGCTCAGGCGGCGCTGCTTTGCATACATGCGGATGGTGTTGGTAATGCGCTGATACACCACCCTTGCATCAAAGGGGCGGCTGATATAATCGGACGCACCCAGATCAAAGGCGCGGCGCACCGTGTCCACATTGTCCTCGCTGGAGATCATGATGACCGGGATCTCTTCCAGCATTCCGCGCTGGCTCATGGCTTCCAGCACGGTAAAGCCGTCAATGCCGGTCATGTGGACATCCAGCAGCACAACGGAGATGCCGGTGGGGTTCTGTTCCAGCAGGCGCAGGCAGTCCTCGCCGGAAGCCGCTTCGGCAGTGTCGAACTGGCTGTTCAGCATCTGGCTGAGCAGCATCCGGTTCATGGCCGAGTCGTCCACGATGAGCACACTCTGGCGGCTATGGGTGGGCTGCAGGGCGTGCGGCTCCGGCTGACGCTCGGTGATCACGGTGTTTTTCTGGATGCGTGCATAGTGCATCAGCCGTTCCGCGTGCTGCACCGCATCGTCCACATTTTCGTCGTCGATCCACACGCCGCCAATGCTGGCTGACATGCGGATGCGGGAGTAGCCCGGCACGCTGGCCGCCTGCAGCTGCAGACGGATCTGTTCCAGACGCGGGCTGAGCTGTTCCTGCCGGATGTCCGGCAGCAGCAAAAGCAGCCTGCCGCCGTCGTAGCGGATCAGGCGGTCTTTTTCCGAAAGGCCGCGCCGGATGGTGCTTACCGCCGTTTCCAGCACGCTGTTGCCTGCACCGGAGCCGTAAACATCGTTGGAGAACTTCAGATCGTCCATATCCAGCATCGCCACACCGGCGGTAATGCTGCGGTAGCGGTAGTTCTCATCATAATAGGTGCGGTTGTAGGCACCGGTCAGCGGGTCGCGGTAGCGCTTTTCCCGCTCGTCGGTAATACTGTTGAGCAGCCGCTCACCGTTTTCCGGGTCCAACAGAACGCTGCGGTCGATCTTGCGGGTCAGCTCCAGCACACAGAGTTGGCCATCCACCTGCACACAGCTGGCCGTGATCTCGTACAGCTCCTGCCCAAAGTATTCCAGCCTTGTTTTCCGGGTGTTCTTTTCCAGTGCCTGCCTTGCCACGCAGTTTTCACACGGACGGCTGCGCCGCCACTGGGCATAGCAGGGCGCGCTGCCCTTTTTGCCGCCCTGCACCTCGTCCGCCTTCATCAGGCGCACCGTCATGAACACCTTGCGGAGCTGGCGCATTTCCTCTTCCATCTGCTGGCGTGTTCTGTCTTTTTTGCTCATCATCGCATATCCCCCGCTGCAAAACCGCGCGTTTTGGGCCGCACGGCATTCCTTCACGAATAACATTATACTATTTTTTACCAGAATACGTCAATCTTCACCCCTTGCAGCCTGCGGTGCGGAATGTGTCGTTTTGATCCTGTAAAATCAACGTAAGCTCTTTATTTTTGCCAATTTTCCTCATCAGACACCGTACTGTGCCGCACAAAGCGACGCAAATTGGGGAGTGCAGTTTTCCGGCCGTCTGCTGCCCGCTCTGCCCGGGAACAGTCCACGTGTTTCCGCCGGAAACTCAGTCTTGATTTTGTGCGCAGAATCCGCTATAATAGTAACGTTCTTTTGAATTGCATATCAGCCGGTGTGTCGGAATGGCAGACGAGGGGGACTCAAAATCCGCTTCGTGATTTTTCTTGTCTGTGCAAGAAATTCACGATTGTGCGTTGAATTTTGAAGGTTTGTCGAAGCAGGATTTCTTACATCCCTCCTGAACATCCCTCCAATCTTCAGAAACCGGTACGAATGTCTCAAAATTGAATATCAGCCGATGTGGCGGAATGGCAGACGCAAACGACTCAAAATCGTTCGGGAAACCATGTGGGTTCGAGTCCCACCATCGGCACTTCATCATAAAACAGCTTAGGATCGAAAGATTTTAGGCTGTTTTTCTTTTTTGCCCATTTTTTATACTTTGGCGTTTTCTGGGAAGATATTGACGATTGCATTCGCCGAAGATACCTTACTGGAGAAATCCAGATGTGTATAAATGTTGCTTGTCGTGCTGATGTCGCTGTGCCCCAGCCACTCCTGAATCTCCTTCAGGCTCACGCCATTGGCATAGAGCAGACTGGCGCAGCTATGGCGCAGATCGTGAAAGCGGATACGCTTCATCTGGTGTGCGACCAGAAAATCCGGGAAATGTTGGCTCAGGAAATCGGGCCGAATCCGTTTTCCCATCGGGTCTACATAGATATAGTCAAGATAATCGGTGCAATAGCTTTTGCCGCAGACCTTCCGATTCTGCTCCTGCTCCTTTTTCATTTTATTGAGCATCTGCTCACAGGCAGGGATTAGGGGAAGTGTCCGGCAGCTCGACTTTGTTTTTGTCTTATCTCGTGCGATTTCTGTTAGCGTTCCGTTGACCTTTGCGGTCACAACCGTATGCTGAATGCTGATTTTCTTGTTTTCAAAGTCAATGGCATCCCATTTCAAGCCAACAACTTCACTGCGCCGCAGGCCGTAGAATGCAGCCATGATAACGCCAAACTCCGAAGGGTCACCTTGAATCGCTTTGAAAAGCTGCTCCAGTTCTTCACCGCTGTAAATCTCCGACTTGAACTTTTCCTTACGAGGACGTTCAACGCGATCTGCCGGGTTGGAACGGATCATGCCGATTTGAAAAGCGTACTGCAAGCATTTGCGGATGTTGGCGTGATAGTGAATGACGGTGTTTGCCGTAAGGCCACGATCCAACTCATGCTGGTAGAAGTCTTGGATGTATTTGGGATGCTGTTCCATATCCTGCAATGTATAGTGGAGCGGTTCAAAATATGGGACGATCTTGTGAACGATTGCTCTTTCATAGCTGGTATAGGTTGTGATTTCCACTCGTGACTTCATCATTTTCAACCAGTCCGTGATGAAGTCGGTGAAAAGTACCGGGGAGTTATCAAGGCAGGGGTCAACTTCTTTGATGGGGCTGACCTTCAGCCAATTATTGTCAACGGCATATTGCAGGGCATCGGTCAACTCCTTGTGCCAATCCAGAAGCTGCTGTACACTGGCCTCCTCCTGCTGACGCTCATAGCGGAAGAACGTTTCCAGATCGCGCGGAGAGAGTGCTTTCAAAGACAGCCGCTTCTTTTCAAAGTATGGGACAACTACTCTTCCCAGATCATAAGCATATCTGCCATAGGTTTCGGGCGGAAGGTTCATCACGCTTTCCCGAAGCCAGCGGTTCAGATATTCCGATACCGGCAGGTCGGAAACCTGCTGCATCGTTTCAGGGTTAAACTCTTTTTGTGTTTTACGCAACAGAGATTCAGCTCTTTTTTTGTTTCCTTTAACAGGAAGTCCTGTGCTGATGGATTTGGTTCTGCGCTTTCCATCTGTGTCTTTCCAGCTCAGAATCATCTGATACATACCGTTTTGTTCTCTTAAATGTCCGGCCACATTTGTCATAGTTATGCTCCTTTCTGTTCGCAGCCAAACGTCCTTTGCTTAGGCATCATAAGTTTAGAAGATTCTGGAGTGTTTTGCAAGGATGGCACAAGGGAGTTTGAAAGGTGCATCCCTCCAAGTTGCCGATCCTGATCGAGCAGGTACTCTACCACGCAGAGTTTTGGTATCTTATAGCTGCGTCCTACACGCGCCGAGTGGATCTTATTCTGCTTGACCAACAGATACGCATTCTTCCGGCAGATGCCAAGCATTTCCTGAAGATGCTCCACCGTCACCACATCCGGGTAGTCCTTGAACATCGTCAGATACCTCTCCGTCTTTCGGTCAGGCTCTTCCTGAATCAAAGTGCAGGCTGCGATCTCGCTCATTCCTGTCCTCTCTTTCTAGTTCAATATGTCGATTATTCAGCAGAAAATACTATATGTAAAGTGTGATGGTCTTTTTCGGGGACCATCTCACTTGCCAAAGGAGATATTTGAGCTTAGAACTTCATCGGCAGTGCGTCTTTCCTGCACTTGCCGTTGTAGGTGGTGTAGATGGGGTAAACGTACCGCCGCCAGCCCGGAAGCTTGGCGGGGTTATCCCGGCTGACACGGTAGAGCTCCATGGGATGGACGCCGCTCAGCGCACGGACAAGCCGCTCCTCGCTGTACTGCCCATGATACAGCTGCACAAAGTACATCACGCCCCGCAGGACAGCCGCCCGGAAGGAATCCGGTTTGCCCTCCCACGCTTCCACGATGTGCCGCAGAGCTTCGCAGTAGATCTCTTCGCCCAGCTGGTCGTACAGCTTCAGCGCCGTGCCCACGCAGCCGATGCGGTAGTCGCTCAGCTGCATACTGTCGTAGTTGAGGGAAAGCCCCGCCCGGTTAGTGGCTGCGACAAACGCCTTGGAAGGCGCATCGCCGCCCACCACCTTGGCGCGCAGCTTGATGCCCGCCGACAGGGGTGCGGCGTGACCGTTCTGCTCGGCAAAGAGCAGGGCTTCCTGCTCCATCGTCAGACCGGTGTAGACCTTGCAGAGGATCGGGCGGTCCTCGCCGCCGTTGAGGAGGATGCAGCCCTCGATGGTGTGCTGCCCATCCATTACATAGTACCTGCCGTTGCGGAAGCTGACCTTCGGCTCGTTAACGATGTACTCGTTGAAGTCCCTTGCAATCAGCTCCACTCTCTTGCGCTCTACGCCCCGCTGGTAGATCTCGCGGGGATAGATCAGCTTGCTGCTGTGGATGACCGAAAGCTGGTACGGCGGGTTGATACCAATGAAAGTATTGTTGTCGTTCAGGCGCATCGCATTTCCTCCTTGATTCTCCAAATGTACTTCTCGGCTTCCTCTAAGATCTCAGTCACCTGCTGCTTCCGCTTCGGGCTGGTGAGCAGGCTGGGATTGAAGGTGAAGCTATATTCGAGCCGCTGGATCATGGCATGAACCGCGGATTGCAGTTCGGTGTACAGCATCATTTCCTCGATGCTTCCGGCGTTCTCAAAGGACGACCGGATGGGCGTATAGGGGTAGACAGGCGGTTTGCCATCCACCACCTCAGGCGGCGCATAAACCGCCGTAGAGCGCCGGATAGGCTCTATCTGCTGGATGCTGCCCATAGGGTTCAGCGCAAGGCTGATGCGAACCGCATCATCCACCCGGCGCATCTCCTCCGGGGTCAGATGCCCCAGATACTTCAGTGCCCGGCTTTTGTCGATGGTGAAGATCTGCTCTGCCTGCACAACGGACGGCATATTCAACCCTGCGTTTTCCAACAGGCAGTGGGTCGGCTGGTTTACTTTCTTTTCCGCCTTGCTTGTCATGGTCGCAACGATCAGGGTCGGAGAGTGATAATTGCCCACGTCATTCTGAAGAATGACCGCCGGACGGTCACCACACTGTTCCGAGCCGGTGCTCGCCCCGAAATGGGTGAAGAAGATGTCTCCGCGTTGGAATTTCCAGTTTTGCTGCAAAATTGTACCTCCATGTTGTTATGTGCAAAGCCCGCTGCCGGATGTTCCGCAACGAGCTTCGTTCAAGGTATGGTGGTATGGTTGGGTCAGCGGTGCATGACCACATAATCATAGCCGCGCCGCATCTGGCAGACGGTGCATGTGTCCATGCTCCGGTCTGGGCTGGGTACAAGCGCGATTTTGAAAGCCTTTGCATCCACAAAGTGCCGCAGACAGGTACCGCAGAGAGTTCGGATGGACTTGACCATCTCAGGGGTCAGCTCCATCTCCTCGTAGATCTCCTGCTCGCGCACCGTGGGGTTCAACTCATCCATAAAAGTGTCCTCCTATATGTATCAAAGTGGATATTCGGATAAAGAATAAATTGGGATACGTAAAAAACGGAAACTGCCGGATGCGCAAAAACGTACCCGGCAGTTCCCGGATCAATATGATTAAAGGTCTCGCATATTCGCCCTCGGCTCCCTACGAGTGGGGCATAAACATCTGGCAGCGGACTTGTACCGCTTCATTGGCATTTCAGCCACCCCGTCTGCTTTGTGACCGGGCCGCGAATTACGGAAGTATCATTATCGGAGTACCAGATGACGGAACTATTCAGTTTTCAAGGTTCATGAGGTTGGACGTTTTTCCCTGCGGCGAGTGCCGCTTGGAAAATTGTCCCTTCACTTGGTAGGCATCGAGAAGGGTCAATTCGTAGCATTAAAATTGAAGTTTTTCAAAAATTTAGTAATTCTCTTGATTTTGATACTAATAGTGGGCCGAGATACGCCGTAGACTTTAGAAATTTCAGTGATGTCGTATCCCTCGTAAGCGTACATGGTGATGATTTCCAAATCTTCGGTTTTCAAAGTTTCGAGTGCAGTAAGCAACTGCTCATTCTCAATCTCACCAATCCATGCAAAACGGCTTTTAGTTTCGTGGTAAGTATCTGTCACGGTAATCGCATCCTGATAGCGTAGCATCAAAGGCGACGCTTCTTCCTCAGAGCTTTCATACGCAGGAGCGGTGAATTCCTGCGTCCGCTCGATAAAGGTACGCTCCGAATTGAATTGCTGACGGTCATAATCGTACATCTTCTGGATGGCCTCTTTCGTCATTCCCGCAGCTGCGTACTCGATGCGCAACTTTTCCCAGTGTGCTTCAAACTTCTTCAACTCATAGCCTTTATTAAAAGACATCGTAAACCTCCAAATTTTCGATAAGTCGTAAAAAGTCGAAAATTTGGAAGGCTACGGATATTTCGCCGCTTGGGGCATCCACGAAAAACGGACAAACATAAAGCCTGCTCCTTTTTACGGGAGCAGGCTACCTGAAGGCTAAAAAAATAGCCGGACAACCAACTAACAGAGCGGTTCTAAAGCAGAATCACTCTATCAGCTGTTGCCCGGCTATTTGGTGCGCGTTTCATACATTGCCTTGCGGCAATGGCCCGTTGCTCGGTGACGAACAGTCCATATTCAGGGTGCAATGCACCCGATTTTTGAAATTGTGGTTTGTCTAAAAAAGTCAGCGTCTGCGGTAGGCTAAGTCAACTGTTGCTATGTTACCGCACTTGAGGCACTTTATGCTGATAGAGCCTGAACAGCTCTCGTTTTTTTGGTAGAGCTTGTGTCCGCAAACCGGACAAAACCTCCAGCCAATGCTGAATTGTGCCTGCTGTATATTGTTCAGCGGTTTACTCTTAAAAGAGCGATTATTTGACCAAGTCATATTATTCTCCAAATCGAATGACGTCCAATGGATGGCAGTGGATGGGTTTTCCGTTGATGACCTGCATCTGCTGTAATCTGATCCTGATCGCAGACCACGATACCCCGATCCGTGCAGCCATCTCCAGAATTCTTTCATAGTTCGGGTCCGATGCGGATTTGTACAGGATTCCATTTGGCAGGCACAGCGCTGCACGTTCTATTTCGGCGTTGACCAGAAATGTTGGCATCAGCAGCTCTGCCGCAAGGGTATTCGCCTGCCATTCTTCCCACGAGGGCTGTCCGTTTCGTTCCCGATAGGCAATGTGCCCACGGCACTTGACTGCTTTTCCGTAGTCGTTCGGAAACAGGTCAGCCAGTATATGGTGCGCCGCTTCATGCGCTATCGTGAAATTCCGGCATCCGGTGCAGCTGTCTGACGCAAGGGCGGAATCGATTACAACGTCCTTCGGCATGAACACCTCCACAAGCTTTGTCCCGTCCCCCAAGGTTACGGTAAAACCGCATTTCTGGAAAACAGTCAGTCCTAGAATACTTCCATCGCTGCATAGCGGCAGCATTTTCACATTCAGCCCAAGAACAGAACTTGCGAGCCGTTCAGGGTCAATGGGTTCTGGGTCATCTTTACTGATCCCGAAACGGGTATAGTACTGGTCGATATACTTACCCGCTATGTGCGAAAGATCTGCGCGGGATAAGTATCTTGCCATTACGAAGCACAGCTTTCCGGCACGGAGCAGTAGGCTTCCACGAACCACTTGCCCCGTTCAAGCCAAAGATTCCGCTTCTGACCGCAGATCAGGCAGGTGAAGCAGTGACCTTTTCCGCCTAGGCGTGATGTCCCATGTTTGACTGCCAAGACACGATCAATTCCATAAGTGTGAGCCTTGTCATAGTTTATGGCAAGAGGGCGGATCTTGCCGTCAGGAGTAAAACGAACATCCACTTCGACGTATCTTTTCTCACGGCGAAGGTTGTAATCACCACACATCAGAATTCCTCCTTTTTGCAGATTTATCAGAATGCAGCGTGCATTACTTGCGAATCATACTGCGTGCCACGAGCTGTTTTTCGTTCAACAGCGGAACGGACACTGTATGTTTTTTCCACTCATCCATAGAGCAGGTCACTGCTTTGCACAGACGGCATTTTGTCCAGCCACCGGTTTCATCAAGATCCACATCATAATTCATGGTTCCGCACATTGGACATCTTACATTTTCTTTTCTCATAGTATCACCTCGCAAAAAAACGCCAAACAAACACAATCCCATACGAAAACAACACCAAAAGGCTGTTATTTGTGGATTTGGTTTGATTATACACCCACTTTATGGAGACGTCAATTACGCATTTGTCGCCATTTTAGAGATTTCCTGTTGATTTCTTATATTTTCTATACTATAATAGAGCTACCGGATCACAAAGGAGTGTTCTTGTTATGAAAAAGAAAACCACGCTCACCAAAATGCACATAGCCCCATCCACAGTGCGCTATGATGCAGTCGCTGCGAGGGATAGCAATGAGGTTGGTCAGATTCTCGCAGGCACACGAAAAAGGAATGGCTATTCACTTGTAACTTTCTCTGAACTTCTCCGTCACTATGGCGTCGATGTCAGTGATAAAGGAATCAGCAAATGGGAAAAAGGCTATACCACTCCTAGCATCTACCAACTAGTTGCAATCTGCTACGCATTGAACATCAAGGAGGGTCCTTCCTACTTTACAAAGAACTTTCAGAAACCCGCCCTTCTAAATGACATCGGGCAAAAAAAGGTCGCTGAGTACGAAATGGACTTGATTGCATCCCGGCGCTACCAGCCAGACGCAGAAGAGCCCGCGGAAATCGACTACATAATGATGCCTGTATCAGAGTTGCCAGTATCGGCAGGTCTAGGAGCTTTTCTTGAGGGTGAAATGTTCCAGCAGATACAAGTGCCTGCCAGTAGCGTTCCGGCTGGTGCCGAGTTCGGGATATACGTTAGCGGTGATAGTATGGAGCCACGTTATCATAGCGGACAAATCGTATGGGTAAAGCGCTGCGAAGAACTTGAATGCGGGGATATCGGGATATTCGTATATGATGACTGTGGATATCTGAAAAAATACGATGAACATACCCCGGATAAAACCCAAGCAGAATTCCTTACCGACAGCTATGGCGTGGTGCACAATCAACCGGTTTTGGTCTCTCTTAACACCAAATATTCACCAATTATTATATCTCCAGAGCAAAGATTCGAGATTGTCGGAAAAGTTTTGAACTAAAAAGATGGGAGGGAATTTCGTGGATACGATTAAGCGTGTTCAGGATTTGATGCAAGAGCGTGATATGAATCTGTGTGTGTTGGCAAAGAAATGCGGAATATCGTATTCCACGATCCAAACCACTGCTCGTCGGGGAGGCCAGTTAAGCGTAGAGACGATTGAAAGAATCTGTCTGGGTTTGGAAATTACACTAAAAGACTTCTTTGATTCCTCATATTTGTAGTAAAAAGCCGCTCACCATGCTGGAAACCTGCACGGTGAGCGGCTTTAATACTGCTTCTATTTATCCTTTGGCAACCTCCAGATAAACGCTATTCTCCATGCTCATTACTATTGAAGGAATATACGGGATCGCATTGTCATTATACCGTGTGGAAATAGTGGTCGATTTCATCTCTGTATGAGTTGCTAAATCATAAAGTGACCAGTTGCGTTCTTTACGGTGGGCGGTTATAGTATTCAGAATATTATCCGCCGCCGCTCCTCACTTTCGCACAATAAACTTTTGCTTATTATACTGTACTACGCAAAAAACATATGCCTTCTCGTCGCATAAAAAGTACGAAGTTCGGGAGTGTTAAAATCATGGATAGCCTGTCCGCATTTGACGATTTATACACTGCCATCGAAGCGTGCCTCATTTACCCTGATGAAGTCATCGATCGTTTGGCACGGGCATTCTACCCAGCCATCCTTGCCTGCTGGAACAGCGAGGAAGGCCAGCGTGAGTTTGCTGCATGGCAGGCGGAACAGGTTCATCTTGCTGGAAAAGAGAAGCAGGAAGTTCCCGCTGGGGAACTCCCTGCTGTACATATCATTCTTGTCTGTGGCTTTTGGCAGGGTACGTCCGGGTGGGCGCACCCTGTTTTTTTGTTTTTAATAAACAAGATGGAGCAAATCGGCCAGTACGACCATAGCAACAATTATAGCAAAAAGAAACACGGGCAATCAATCTCCGGGCTGTGATATGGGATTACCCGGCCAAATTGATTCTTTTCCGCAAGCTCCCGGCACTGCATTGCATCCAGATGCACCGGATACCGCAGGAAGAGCATCTGCCCGTTTTTCAGCATTTCTGCGCTCAGGCTGCCCGCATCCGGGGTGCCTGTCATGATGCCGTGTGCTCCGTGCGCCACCATTTCGCGGGCGCGCTGCCCGGCTTTTCCTGCCAGCTGCGGTCCGCTGAGAAAGACAACGCCTTTTTCCCGGCTGAGGAAAGCATCCGGCTGCACCCAGTCCGCAAAATGCGGCGGCACAGGCAACAGCCACGGTCCACCCAGCTGGATCTGCTGTAGCTGACGAAGGAAATGCGCATCGCCGTAAAATTTCAGATTCGGTGCAAAGCGTTTCAGCAACAGAAGGATCTCCGGCCCTCGGCCATATTTCGGCACCGGGAAGAACAGGAGCTGTGTCTGTTTCAGGCACTGCACGGTCTCCACACAGAGTTTTTTGACGCAAGTGTTCCAGTCTGCGTCCGTGCTGCCGTAAGCCGCATCCAGAACGGCCAGATCTGCCGTCTGGCTCCGCAGCGGGTCACAGGGGTAGAGCGGGCTGTGCTCTGCATAGTCGCCAGAAAAGAGAATGCTCTTTCCGTTCCATTCAAATCGCAGCCAGACGCTGCCTGCGCAGTGCCCGGAACGCCCCCATGTGACCTGCAGGCCGGGCAGTTCCGGCACAGAGCCGGAGCCTTTGCAAGGGCAGAGACTTTCCAGCGTTTGGATATGATTCAAGGAAAAGGGCAGTTGGGTCAGAGTAGGCAGCGTAGCATAGACCGGCCCCTGATACCCCTGCTGCGCCAGCCACGGCAGCGCCCCGGTGTGGTCTGCGTGGCTGTGGGTCAGAAAGACAGCCCGCAGTTTTTGAATCTGCTCTGCATTCAGCCGGGGCAGGTCGTCCTCTGCGCCAGCCAGCAGACCGCAATCCACCAGAAAAGCAGCACTATTCTGTTCCACATAAAAGCAGTTGCGGCCATGTTCGCCGCAGCCCCCGGCAATAAAAAGTTCCATCTCAATGCACCTTCCGATGATCGATCACCGTGTTCAAGATCAGCAGTGCCGTGGTCGAAAACAACACACACAGCACCGCCATCGCCATGCCAACCGAAACGCTGCCCTGCTCAAATTCCCGCACGATAAAGGTGGAGACCACCAGTGTGTTGGGCGGAGCGATCAGACTTGCCGTTACCAGTTCCCGGAAAGCGATGATGAAGGTCATCATCCAGCCGGTGGCGATGCCCTGCCGGATCAGCGGCAGGGTGATACGCCGCAGGATGTAAACCGGGCTTCCGCCGAACACCTGTCCTGCCGCCATCAGGCTGTCACTGATTTGGGTAAAGGACGAAGTGACGTACTGCACCGTATAGGGAAGAAACAGCACCACATAGGCCAGAACCATGATGCCCATAGTGTTGTACAGCGGCAGGATGTTGTAGATTTGGTTCCAGAATAGCATAATTCCAATGACCAATACAATACCCGGCAGCATTTCCGGCAGCAGACCAATGGCTTCTACCACCTTGCGCAGTTTGGAGTGCGACTTCCGCACCGCCAATACCAGCAGAGTGCCCAGCACTGCACAGATGGTAGCCGAAGTGACCGCAAGAAAAACGCTGTTCTTCAGAGCACTCAATCCCTTTTCGTTCTCGGTGAACAGTTCTACATAATGTGCGATGGTAAAGTTGCCCGGTGCCAGACCGTAGCCGCGGAGATTGATGAGAGATGTGGAAATGACCGAGAAGTACGGAACCCCAACTGCAATCAGCAGCACCAGAACGATATATGCCCACGCAGCGACGGTGGCTCCTTTGCCCATGGACTGCTCTACGCGGCGGGCACCCTTGCCGCTGACCAAATTGTAACTTTTGCGCGTGGTAATGTAATTTTGCAGCATCCACATACACAGACAGATGCCTACCAGCACGGAGGAGAGCGTGGCTGAACTGCCAAAGTCGATGGGGGCTACGGTGGCGTGGCGGTGGATCTCGGTGGTAAACACCTCAAACCCGATGCGCTTGCCCAGCGTAGAAGGCGTGCCGTATTCAGACAGCGTTTTCACAAACACCAGCAGCGCACTGATGGCGTAGTTGCCGGAGAGCAGCGGCAGAAAGATCTTGCGCATCCGGGCAGAGAATCCGGCCCCAAACACAGCACCTGCCTCTTCCAGACTGGAGGGGATATTCAGCATGGCGTTTTTGAGCATGGTGAGCATGAACGGAAAAACGTGCAGGCTCATCACCAGCACCAAACCGCCCAGAGTGAAGAAGATCTTTTCGCACCCGGCAGCTGCGGGGATCAGCTGCTGCAAAAGCCCCTTTTTCTGCATAAATAAGATCCAGCCCATGGAGGCAATGTAGGGCGGCGTCATGAACGGGATCATAAAGAGAATGTCAAAGACACGGTAGCGGGCAAACTTTGTCCGGGAGAACAGATAGGCCAGCGGTGCGGCAATCAGAGTAGACAGCAGCACCACCAGCACACCCAACAGCAGCGAATTGCCGATCATGTGGGCGTTTTCCGGGTTCAACAGCGTCTGCACAGCGGGAGAAAAGTCAAGGCGGCCATTCTGCATGACCGCCTTGGCAAAAATCATTCCCACAGGACAGACGATCAGAAAGATCAACACCACTGCCAGCAACAGCAGCGGAAGATCCGCCTTACGATTCGTCTGTTTCATGGAGCGTTACCCGTTGCTGGCACCGCAGATCTGGTTGATCTTTGCGGCATCATCGCTGGCTTCCGCCATCATCTTGTCCCAATCGGGCGTGATCTGAGGAATATCCTCCAGATTGCTGCGCTTGTCGCACTTGATGTCGGTGCGGCCGGGCAGCAGATAAGCATTTGCCACCAGCTGCTGTGCCTCATCGCTGAACAGATAATCAACAAATGCCTTGGCATTGTCCATGTTGGGAGCCGTTTTCAGGATCATTGCCGGGCGGGGGTTCACGATGGTGCCGCCTGCCGGGTAGTAGATGTCCAGCGGCTCGCCCTTATTCTTGGAAGAATAGGCGTTGTAGTCCACGCCGGCCACAAGGATGCCCACTTCGCCGGTGGTGACAGCTTCCAGTGCAGCCTTGTTTGCGCCGGGGACCGTCATACCGTTGTCGGCCATAGCCTGAAAATCATCCCAGCCATTCTTGACCACATAGCCTGCCACAAAGTCCTTGCAGGCACCGGACTTTTCCGGGTCGGGGATGGCCAGCTGATCCTTATACTCTGCGTTGCCAAGGTCTTTCCAGTCGGCATCAAGCGTGGAGAACACCGTGGTGTTATAAATAACGCCCACAGCGGATGCACTGTAACCAAACAGCACACTGTCGTCATCCAGCCAGCCGTCCACGATGAGGTCGGCGTTTTCCGGGGTGTAGCTTTCCAGCTTGTCATCTGCTTTCATGGACAGACCATCCGACCAGGAAGCCAGAATCACTACATCGGCCACAGGGTTTGCTGCTTCGGCTTCCAGACGAGCGAGGATCTCGCCGGTAGTGCCCTGAAACTGCTCTACCTCGATACCAGTCTTTGCCGTAAAGCCCTCGGCCAGCTTATCGGCCAGACCAGCCGGAGAAGGCATATAGACCGTCACTTTGCCGGTGCCGGATGCGGCAGCGGGAGTGCTATCGCTTGCCACGCTGGAAGAAGCTGTGCTGGAAGCAACCGTGCTGCTTGCGGAGCCGCCGCAGGCGGTCAAGGCGGCAGCGGCAGTCAGAGTACCCGCCACAGCAAGAAAATTACGACGGCTGATTTTATAATTACGCATAAGGATTCTCCTTTTTCATTTCCAATGATGTATCATCAAGCCGCACCTTGCGGCAGGAAGCTGATTCAGACGGCAACGATGGCACTACGGGGCAGATAAAGCGAGATCTTTTCGCCCACCGAGACCCGTCGGGGGCTGATATATGTCCAGTCCTGTCCGTTGTGGTTCAGCTGTAGCTGGTAGCTGCTGCCAAGGAACTGCACCGCCGTGACATCGGCATCGTATTTTTCGGCCTGCTCGGTGGGAACCGTCTGTGCCTGTTCCGGGCGGAACAGATGATTCTGGTCGAGCCAGTTGGAAGAGCCTACAAATCGTGCCACGAACTCCGTTGCCGGATGGGAATAGATTTTTTCCGGGGTATCATACTGCTCAATTTTTCCGGCGTGACAGACCGCAATTGCATCGCTCATGCTCATGGCCTCAATCTGGTCGTGGGTCACAAACACGCCG
>OHRS01000595.1_pt1 | contig 18280 bp, 13 predicted proteins | sample 1578441 | NCBI WGS metagenome assembly OHRS01 (sample SAMEA3879592, study PRJEB24766) | human gut metagenome | biome: human-associated habitat; feature: feces | place: USA | collected 1985/1987
TCCTATTCGACCGGCACGCTGACCGCGGCCACGGACCGCACCGTGGACGACAGCGGCGTGAGCTACCTCGGCGGCATCGCAGGCTGCCAGGCCGGTACCATCGCTAACTGCTACACCACCAGCAACTGCACCTCCCGCAGCTGGACGCGCTATGTCGGCGCCATCGCCGGTATGGCCACCGCCATCAGCGAGAGCTACGACTCCTACTTCAGCGACGGCGCGCAGCTGACCATCAAGGATCAGACATTCGACCCGCCGGTCGCGTTCGGCAGCCAGGTCCCGTCCGGCTACAATGAGGACGGCGAATTCATGAGCGGCTCGTTCGTCAGCAACGTCGAGGCGCTCCCGGCAGCGGACATGACCGCGCAGGCACTCGCCGACAAGCTCAACGGCAACTTCGGCGCGTTCCCGATCTCGGAGGACGACCTGCCCGCCGCGCTGCGCACCTGGACGCTTCAGGACGGCGCCGTCGTGTTCGGCACCGACAACGCAAACATCACCTATGTCCCGGTCGAGCGCCCGGATCCGAGCATCAACTACGATTACAAGGACGGCACCTACTACGGCCGCGACGCGAACAAGAAGGTCATCGTGCGCATCACAGTGGCCGACAAGAAGATCGTCTCCGCCGAGGTCGTCGCCCCGGCCGACTTTGACGCTGCCAACAGCGAGAGCATTCTCGCGGCGCTGCTCAAAGACCAGACTGTGAAGAACGCCTCCGACGGTACGAGCGATGACCAGACGCTCAAAGCGGCGCTGTCCGTCGCCGTCAACAAGGCGCTGCTCGGCGATACGAGCACCTATGATCCTGCCGATCCGTCCTCCATCTTCGCGGGCGGCACCGGCACGCAGAACGATCCATATCAGATCGCAACGGCGGCGCAGCTGCGCGCCTTTGCCGCGGCGGTCAACGCCGATGAGCACTTCGACGGTGAGTACATCGTGCTCACGGCCGATATCGACCTCGGCGACGCCCAGTGGATGCCGGTCGGCAGCGCGGGCGGCCACTACTTTGCCGGTATCTTCGACGGGCAGAACCACTGCATCCGCGGCATGAAGATCGGCACGCAGGAAACGCCTGCGGACTATGTTTCCGCCGGCCTGTTCGCCTGCATTGACGGCGCAGTCGTGCGCAATCTCGCCGTGGCGGATGCGGAGATCTACATCGCGCGTCTGGATGCCGTGCGTACCTATGCCGGCATCATCGCCGGTGTCACCGACAACAGCGAGACCGGCGCCGGAGCCGTCATCAACAACTGCACCGTCTCCGGTACGATCTACAACAAGTCCGTTGACTGGAGCCAGAACGGCGGCATCACGGCCTACTGCTACAACAGCATGATCCTCAACTGCGGCGCGCAGGTCGACATTACGTCGATCTCGACCGGCGGCACGGCGCTCGCCGGCGGCATTGTCGGCCAGGACGGCTTTGCCATCGTCGCCAACAACTATGCCCGCGGCAGCATCTATGCCGAGGCCGGTGTCAACTCCGCCACCATCGGCGGCATCGCCGGCATGCAGGCCGGTGTGGCCGGCAACAACTACGCCGACGTGAAGCTGGTGTCCAAGAACGCCACCGGCGATATCGGCGGCATCACCGGCCGCAACACCGCCATCGGCACGATCATCTACGGCTACTTCAACAAGGAGCAGGAGCAGCGCTCCGGCAACTCGGTCATCGCCGAGCCCAAGGCGGTCGGTGAGAACGTGACCATGCTCGGCAACACCGGCGTTGTCAAGGAGACCGCCGGCATGACCGCGGCGGAGCTCCGCAGTGAGGCCTTACGCGACCTGCTCAACGACAACCAGTGCGAGGATAAGGAATTGCGCACGGCACTTGCCCAGGGCATTTCCGACTTTGACATCGTGGTGCGCGAAGCCAAGCTCACGATCGACAGCTGGGTGCTCGACGGCATCGTCCGCCAGGGCAATGCGCCGACGATCCCCGTGCTGCAGTCTGCGGCCGCTCCGGTCATCGACCCGAACGGCGGCACCTTCACCGGCAAACAGACGGTCACCATCACCTGTGCGACCGAGGGCGCGCGCATCTACTATACGCTCGACGGCAGCGACCCGACGGCCGACAGCACGCTCTACACCGGCGCGTTCACGCTCACGGAGTCCGCAACGGTCAAGGCCATCGCCGTCAAGGACGGCTGCACGGCCAGCGAGATCGTCACGGCAGCGTTCACGAAGGACAAGCCCGCCATCGTCTTTGTCGATGTGGCGGAGGACGCCTGGTACTACGACGCCGTCCAGTGGGCCGCAGATGCGGGTGTCACGAACGGCACGAGCAAGGATCATTTCTCGCCCGATATGAGCTGCACCCGCGCGCAGGCGGTCATGTTCCTGTGGAACGCCGCCGGCAAGCCGACGCCCAAGTCGATGAACAATCCGTTCGTGGACGTCTCGGAGGATGCCTACTACTATCAGGCGGTGCTCTGGGCCGTGGGCGAGGGCATCACGAACGGCACGGATGACCATCACTTCAGTCCCAACCTGACTGCGAACCGTGCGCAGTGCGTCACGTTCCTGTACCGCTATGTCGGCGCTCCGGCTGTGGAGAACAAGACGACGTTTGCCGACGTCCCGGCAACGGCTTACTATGCCGATGCCGTGGCGTGGGCTGCGGCCGAGGGCGTTACGAACGGCACGAGCAGCACGACCTTCAGCCCGCTGATGAACTGCACACGTGCGCATATGGTGCGCTTCCTGTATAACTACTTCGCCAAGTGAGCCGCACCCGGTAACGCACATACCAAAACCTGAGCACGAGCCGGCCGTTTCTTCGGAAACGGCCGGCTTTTTGCGCGGCAGCTGGACGCATGGATCCGACAAATTTCCTTCGAATTTTTCAACTTTTTTCGGTGAATGCGTGCCTTGACGCGCGCCGGATACGGGTGTTATCATAAAGCCATCAAACGCGAAGACACAGAGTAGTAAGCAGGAACGTCCTTTCAGAGAAGTGCCGGGTGGTGCGAGGCACAAAGCGTACAGACCTGCCGAACTGGCTGAACAGCGGCTGCGCTGAACGATGAGTAGGTGCAGACGGGTGCGCCCGTTATTGTGCAGGGATATGATGGTATCCCGTGTGAGTGCGTCCCCTGATTTGGGGGCGAAGAAGAGTGGTACCGCGGAGGGTTTTCGGCCTTTCGTCTCTTCTGCCAGAGGGCAGGAAAGACGGAGGGTTTTCTTTTTTCCTGCCAAACCATCAGATCATTTTGCAGGAGGAACGAATCATGAAAACCCAAACCAAGACCAGAACCATACCCAAGACCCCGTTTTTTGCCGCCTTCTCGGTCGGTGCGGTGCTGTTTTCCGCGCACGCCGGCGGCGGCTTTGCGACCGGCAACCAGGCCAACACGTATTACGTCGGCCTCGGCTGGGCCGGCATCGTGTCGGCCATCGTGGCCATGCTGCTGCTCACGCTCACGATGCGTGAGGCCATGATCATGTACAATTCCCGCGGCCTGACGAGCTATAAGCAGCTCTTCGAGACGCTCTACCACCCCTTTGACAAGATCGAGTGGCTGTTTGAGATCTTCTTTTACATCATGGTGCTCATGGCCGTCGCGGCCGCCATTTCAGGCGCGGCCTCCGCGCTGCGGAGCTATTTCGGCGTGAACTATTATCTCGGCGTTGTGGCCGTCGGCTGCCTCGTCTTGCTCCTGACCATTTTCGGCGCCGGCATCGTCCGCGCGGCGTCCACCTATATGGGCATCGCCATCCTCGTCACCGCCATCACCATCTACGCCATCGGCATTTTCAAGAGCGAGTCGCCGCTGTTCACGGTGCTCTCCGCGGATTTCCGGACGACCGGCTTTGCCAATGTCCCCAAAGCGATCTTTAATGCCTTCACCTATGCCGGCTTCCAGTGCGTCACGCTCCCGACCATGATCGCCTGCGGCACGACCATGCGCAGCAAGCAGGGCTGTGCCAAGGCCATGTGGATCTCCTTCGTCATGAATGCGGTCGCGCTCGTGCTCTCCGTGTTCATGCTCATCTGCTGGCGCGGCGTCTACACCGCCGTGGACGGCGGCACGACCATCCCCACGCTCACCGTCTGCAATTCGATGGGCATCCGCGCGCTCACCGCGGTCTATGGTGTCTGCCTCATGCTCTGCCTCATCTCCACGGGCGTGACGACGATCTTCGGCTTCGTTGCCCGCTTTGAGAAGCTGCCGATGTTCCGCGGCATCCAGTCCGCGCCGGTGCGCAGCGCCATCGTGTCCGCGTTCATCATCATTTTGTCCATGTCCATCTCCATGGCCGGCCTCACGAACATCATCAAGTACGGCTATGGCTACTGCGGCTATCTCGGCATCGCGGTCGTGGTCGTTCCGTTCCTGACCGTCGGCGTGTACAAAAACCGCAAGTACATCCGCGAGCACGGCCTTGCGCAGGGCTTTGCCGCCGCGCAGCCCGAGGCCGAAGCGGCCGAGGAAGCGGCATCCGCCGCTATTCCCGCTGAGGCAAAATAACAAAGAGACACCTCACAGCAGCACTTGCCGCTGCGAGGTGTTTTTGCAAATACGTGAGATACATGCCTTATGGAGCCTTTATCGACCGCTGCACTGGCGTGTTGACAGGTTTTCGCACGCCTGCTATCATGGCAGTGCCGCGCAGAAATTCTGCTTGCGGAGATCACAGAAGTCATGGAGAAAACGACAGATGAAAATTTATGAATTGGTGCACATGCACGGGGCGGAAACGCTGGCGGATGGCCGCTTCCACTACGGGGATTGCGCGATGCTCGGCTGCTTTTCGTCGGCGGAGCGGGTGGCAGCAGCAATCGAAAAGTATCGCAGCATTCCCGGCTTTTGTGATTATCCCAACGGATTTGTCGTTTTTGCGCACGAAGTGGAAGAGCATGCGGTGCTCGTTTATCTGGCCAATGTCTACATTCACGATGCGGAATATGAATTTGAATATAGCCAGAACCTCGGTGTATTTAAAAATGAAGGTGACGCTCGACTTGCCGTCGAGGTTTTCCGGCAGGATAATTCCACGTGGTGGGAAGTAGATGGTTTGATTGTGGAGTGGAGTGTTGACCAATACACGCTGGATGAAATGAACTGCATAGACGGTTTCGAATATTGAGACAGTGAGTGACTCCGGCATTCCCGTACGGCCCGAGGTAGGCGCGGCCGCGGTGAAATAAGGCGAAATAACATATTACAAGAATCGCCCCGCAGCAGAGCTTCTGCTGCGGGGCGTATTTTTTTATGACCTTATTTATGCTGCCGGTTCCCATTCGACCGTATCGAGCACGGCCAGCAGCTGGTCGCCCTTGTCCGCGAACCAGTCGGCGTTCGGATCGGCCCAGGCGACGATGCCGTGGTTTTTGCCCTGAAAGCTGAGAAACGTCCAGTTTTTGTCGCCGTCATAATACCCAGCGGAGACGCTGTCTCCGGCGAGCGTCAGGGTCTCTTCCTTCAGCCCTGTGCCGCACACGCCGAAGCTGTCCGACCAGTAGAGCTGCACGCAGCTGTCCGAGCCGCTGTCCGGCCAGATCTTCACGCCGAAGCAGGCATCCGAGTCATCGAGCGTCCCTTCGGGGCAGACTTCATACTTCCAGCCGTCCGGCACCTGCACGCGCAGCGTTCCGGCAGTTCCGGATGCGGTCACGGTTTCAGCGGGCGTCGGTGTTGACGGAGATACGGTCGTGGCCTGTTTGCCGCAGCCGGCGGGGAGGAGGAACAGCAGGGCCAGGATCAGTGCGGGGAGCAGTCTTGCTTTTTTCATAAATAACCACCTTCCTTTACTGGAAAAGACGGTGTTCATGGCAAAAGGTTTCGCATATTTTCTGCACATAGGAGATACGCCGCGGTTTCCGGTCGGGCGCAAACCCACGCTCATCATCTGTTCGCCAGCGCGGCAGTTTCCCACCGGCGCGATCATGCCCATGACGCGCCGCATGGAGCTGGTCGCGTTCGCCAAACGCACCGGGGCGTATCTCCTGGAGGACAATTTTGAGAGCGAGTTCAACTATGAAGCTCCACCGACGTCCTCGCTCTTCGAGCTTGCACCGGAGTGTGTGCTCTCCGTCGGGACGTTCAGCAAGGTGCTCTTTCCGTCCGTGCGGCTGGGCTACATCGTGGCGCCGCGGCAGCTGGTCGCCTCGTTGTGCACGCAAAAGCGCCTGTCTGACCACCACACCAATTCGCTCGATCAGCTTGCACTGGCGGCGTTTTTGCGCGATGGGGAGCTCGAGCGGCACACCCGCCGCATGAAAAAGGAATACAGAGCCCGCCGTGATGATCTGACGGACTGCCTGCGTGCGCAGTTCGGGCCTGTGGTACACATCAGCGGCGGTGCTGCGGGCATGAATCTGGTCGCGGCCTTTGACGGGGTCGACTGCATGGATGTGCTCGTCCGGCGGATGCTGCAGCAGGGCGCTTACGCCGTGCCGGTCGAGCAGCAGGCCGCTGTGAAGGGCCAGCACAAAAACGAGCTCATGCTGCGCTATTCCGGCCTGACGCGCGACGAGCTTGCGCTCGGCGCAGCGCAGCTGAAAGCGCGGCGATCGCGCCCGATCGGCCGGTGGATGCATGGCAAAAAAGAAGCCCCCACGGCGGCCATACAACAATAGCCGCCGTGGGGGCTTTGGTGCAGTTGAGCAATCCAAATCCGAACCTGTTTTTTCCTTATCCAGCGCCGCTTTCAGGTCGTCAAAAGTGATGGTGTCCGTCCCGTCCTTATAGTTGAAAGTTATCACCATCTTGTCATCATACAGGAAAATGGCGTTGACGAAAGTATCAATCAACATCTTCCGGTGGGACTTCTGCCGTACATCCAGCTTGCGGAAGCGGTGGAGCCAGAAGGTCATAAACTCGGCGCTGACCTTGGGCTTTGCCAGTTTCTCGCAGGCAATCTTGGTTTCCAGTTCCTCTTTTGTGGCTTCCAGTTCTTCCAGACGGCCTTTCGTGGACTTGGTCAAGATACCCTGCTGGATGGCGTTCAAGAGGTTTTGAATGGCCGTGTCTGCTTCCCGCAGCTGCTGTTCATAGAGGGGCAGGTTGACATTCTCTCTGTCCTGCAAGTCCATGAGCATAGACACGATGGCTTCAATGGCGGTATCGTCCATCACCATCTTCATGGTTTCGTTTACCACCAAATCTTCAATCCATTCCTTGCGGACAGACTTCTTGTGGCACTCGGTACGCTTCTTTTTCACCGACACGCACTTGTAGTAGTGGTGGACATTCCCCGTGTGGCTGGTGCCGCTCTCGCCGCAAAGGTAAGCCCCACAGTAGCCGCAGAACAGCTTGGTCGTGAGCAAGTAATCGTCCTCGGCCTTGTGGCGGGCCGGGGTCTTCTTGTTCTTCGCCAGCTTCTCCTGCACCCGGTCAAAGAGGTCTTGGGGGACGATGGCGGGAATACCGTCCGGCACCACAATGTCCCGGTAGGTGTATTCCCCGATATAGCGGCGGTTGTTCAAAAGGTGCTGTATGCTGTTGTAGGTCATCTTCTGGCCCCGTGTGTTCTTCACGCCCTGCTCGTTGAGCCAGTCCCGGATAGCCGTCATGGTGGCTCCCTCGTCATAACGCTGGAACGCCTCACGAACAAAGGGGGCGGTGAGCGGGTCAAGCTGGAAGCACTGGTCGCTGTCGATCTGATAGCCGATGGGCAGGGTGCCGCCGTTGTACTTGGATTTCAGGGCGTTCTCCGTCATGCCCCGGACTACCTTTTCGGACAGGTCGGCGGAGTAGTATTCGGCGTAGCCCTCCAGCACGCTTTCCAGAATGATACCCTCGGCCCCGTCGGAAATGACCTCGGTGGCGGACACCACCTTGACCCCGTTCTTTTTCAGAGCGGCCTTGTAGCGGGCGCTGTCGTAGCGGTTGCGGGCAAACCTGTCCAGCTTCCAGACGATGATCATATCAAACAGGCGTTTGCCGCTGTCCTTAATCATGTTCTGAAATTCCGGGCGGTTGTCCGTCTTGGCGGAAAAGGCCCGGTCTATGTAGTGGCGCAGGATGGTGATACCGTTCTTCTCGGCAAAGGCGGTACACTCTCTAATCTGGCCCTCAATGCTTTCCTCCCGCTGGTTGTCGGAGGAATAGCGGGCATATATCACAGCTTTCATTGGTCGCCCTCCATCATGCGCAGCAGGGTTTCTTTCAGCTTCTCGTTCATGGGGGACTGGGGGTCAAAGCACATCTCAATAAAGCGGCGCATTTCCTCACGCTCCGGGGCGGCCTTTGGCTTAAACTCGTATGTCACCCCTTGGGGCTTGTTCGTCCGGGCGAAAATATAATCCAGCGACACATCAAAGTAATCTGCATAGCGGCGGAACAGCTCCACGGGCGGGGTGGACTGACCGTTTTCGTAGCGGTTGATACTGGACTGTGTGGAGCCGATGGCCTCGGCCATTTTCACCTGTGAAATGCCAATGCTCTCCCGCAGGGCTTTCAACCGTTTACCCACTTCTTTCATGTTGCAACCTCCTATTCGGGTTAAGTTTATTATAACCCGAAATGTCAAAAAATGCAACCCGAAAACGCAATTTCTCCAATGCGTTTTTTCTCCCGTCCCGGCCCGCAGGCCGAACAAAGAAGCGGCGCAGATCAGCCCGTGGGGGTGGGCTGGTCTGCGCCGTTTCTTTGGGTTTTGGAGGGGTGGGGACACGGGAGCAGGAATGCGGACTGTGGCCACACGCCGACAAAACCAGGGGTTTCCAAAGGGGGGCTTGGTCTCCCCTTTGGCACACGACCTTGCTTGCAAGGTGTAGTGTGTTATACCTGCTGGCGCGGCTGACAGGGAAAGCGGGGTGCGATGCGGTTTGCACCCCGCTTGCGCTGGCAGGAAAGTGGGCGGTGGTTTTGTGGCCGGGAGGGAGCAAAACCATTGTCCATTTTCAGTAAGCGACAGCAGGTATACAGCTTATCTAGTTGATCCGTTGCAAATAGCCTTAAAATCGCAAGAAGTACACCTAGTCTTTGATGCGCATAAAGGAAAACGCCCTTGCTTTATTGCGGTTACCGTGTTAGCGATTTGATGCTTCATATTTTCCATTTGTTCTTCCGAAAGCTCTACATCTTCTTTGATGTGAGGTTGGTTAGCATACAAGAAATGTGCAGTTGCTTTTAACGGTTCAAGTCCGAGAGCGTCCTGAGTTGCAATCGCATACATTTGCAGTTGTTGCTGGACATGGCTGCGACGTTCAGCAGCAGCTAAATCATCCCCAGATTTGCCTGTTTTAAAATCAACGATTTCCACCTTAGCTTCATTTTCGCCTGCTGGATCGGCTTTATTTAACAAATCGATTGTTCCGCTTATCATTGCGTCGCCAATAATAAATTCGAAAGGCTTTTCTGCATGAAGGACTTTGCTTCGAAGTTCAGGGTCATCATGGAGATAGTTTTTCAGAATACGTTTAGCAGCAGCCTTCATTGCTTCTAGTGGCTCGCCGCGGGTATATCGCAAATTGAAATGCCCGTCTACCTGGGATTCTATCCATGCATCATCAACATTTGAATTCGGCAAAGTTTCATGCAACAACGCCAGCAAATTATGAATTTGCTGGCCATAGCCATAACTTTCATTTACGCCGGGACTAAATCCCATAAGCCTACGAAGCAAATAGTCTTTTGGGCAATCCCAATAATAACGCAAATCACTAAAATTCGTTGGTAATATCGTTGCATCTATCGGAACAGAGGGATCAATACGATTCGGCCTGGAAAACACAGTCTGTGGATCAGTGCAGACATAATCATGTTGAATATTTGAAGCAAATTGCGAAGTATGTGTACGAGTACATTCTATACCGCTAATGAACAAATATTTTTTGCTTCTAGTCAGTGCAACATACCAAAGACGCAATTCTTCATCAAATCTTTCTTGCGCTTCTGGAGAGTTGTTTCTAACGCTAACTCGGCCAGTACATTCATCTGATTCCATCAGGTGTTCGGTTCCACGATTCCTTCTTTGCGAAGGAAAACGCCGATTGGTTAAGGTTGGGATGAAAACGACTGGCCACTCTAATCCTTTTGCTTGATGTATCGTGGAAATTTGAACTGCATCTTGCGCACCAAGATCTTGATGCCGAATATCATTAGCTTCTCGTGTTGCCCAATATCCCAAATAGTACGCGAAGTCCCTCATATCATAGGGCGTTACCCATTGATGAACCGACTCGAAATCCAGAATAAGTTCACTAAAGCGACCTAAGTTATACAAAATATTTTCTGGGACATCATTCTTATTAGTTCCGAGTACCTCCAACAACTCATAAAAGAGTTCTTGCGGAAAGATACGCCGGCTCAAGTGATAACGGATGCGTGCTTGAGGATCAAGCATTCGTTTGAATAGAACTTTCTTCTGAGCAATCCATCCAAATAAAGTATTGCTGTCGGCGTACGGTAATGCACCAATCCGGTTGAGAAAGTCTACATTTGTGCGAATGACATCTCTGGTAGCGGCTTCGCCATAAAAAGTATATCTGTCAAATTGTTCAGGGTCTGGAGTCACATATTGACTGTCAAAAAGCAGACAAAATGCGGCGTGGACTACCTTAATCTCCGCACTTTCAAATAAGCCCTTTGAACCTTTTATAATGTATGGAATACTTCTACGATCAAGTTCATCCGTTATGGCTTTAGTATAATTCAAACTACGGCACAAAATAGACATATCTGCGTAAGATAATCCTCTCAAAGTGCCAGCAGAATTCCAAGGAATGCCCAACAACTCTTGAATTTTATCAGCAATAAAAGTTGCTTCTTGATTCTCACTACTAAAAGTGCAATTCCAGACATCGCCGTGCTCCGCCATTGTTTCTTCGAATTGGTTTGTTGCGGCGTTATAATGCTGTGCTTTCATTGTCTTTGGCAGACGCCGATGTAATCCTAAAATGTTTCGTCTACCAATACGCTGCCCTGATACGGCGGCGTTAGCGATTTCGACAATGGCGTGGGATGATCTAAAATTGGTGGATAAGGTAATTCGATTTACAGAAGGGTATCGGTCTTCAAACGTTAGAATATTTGTAACGGTTGCGCCACGGAAGCGATAAATTGCCTGATCGTCATCGCCGACTGCACAAACTGCCGCAGTTTGCCCATCGTTGCTTAAAAGTCGGATAAGCTGTTCTTGACGGTCATCAACGTCCTGATATTCATCCACAAAAATGTTAGTGAAGCGGTTCTGTACCTGAGCGCGAATAGCTTCATTGCTCTCAATCACACTAGTCAATTCGGCTATAATCTCATCAAAGGTAAGGAAACAATTCGGGCGCTGTTTGATGAAATTTTGATATTGATGGACAGAATTAATCAAATCCTGGTTTTTTAAATTGTCTACATCTAGATTTTCTCTGTATATTATATTTAGCGTTTCAATAAAGCGGCGGATAGTTTCAATTTTGGAATTCGCTCCTTGTAATTTGTCTAGCCCAAAATCGAGATACTTAGATACGATAATAGCCGCTTGGCGCTTTTCATCAATAATATCGTAATTTCTGTAGCTTGGGTGTATTTCTTTTAGGAGCTGTAAGCTAAAGCTATGTATGGTCCCAATATATATTTCACCTAGAGACGCATCATCGATCCGTCCTTCTTCACGCAACGACGCCAGCTCTTTTCTGATACGTGATTTCAATTCCCCGGCTGCCATATCAGTAAAAGTAAAGGCAATAATACTTTCTTTGGGTACCCCTTCGGATACAAGCAAAGCAATTCTGCGCGAAAGAACTTGAGTTTTTCCGCTTCCTGCACAGGCAATTATGAGCAGGTTTCCACCGCGATAGTCAAGGGCTTCTTGTTGGTTTTTTGTATAGATCATAGCTTGTCTCCTTTATTTGAGAGAAAAATCAAAGCTAAGTTTTTTGCAAGATTTACAGGAACTGCGTTTCCTATTTGTCTTGCTATTTGTCCGGAATTTCCATAAAAGCGATAATCTATCGGAAAAGTTTGTAGAAGTGCGGCTTCACGCAAAGTAATTGCTCTGTCAAAAACAGGATGTGCGTACCGCCCTTTGGTTACATCGGTGCATCCTGTAGTTAACGTAGGTGCCACTGTGTCCCACCGCATACGTCCATAAACATCGCAATAATAAGTTGCTTCGCCTGTATCATCAAGTTTCTTGTGGCACTGCAACCTCAAGTGAGCTGGAAGCTCGTCACGACTTCCTCCGTCATGGGAAATATGTCGCAATCTATCAATTGTTATCTTACTATGTTTTCTACAAACATGAAGCGAGTCTTTGGGATTGATGAACCCAGCCGCCGGTAAATCCCCGATTGCATCTCGAACAGTTATTCTATGTCCAGTTGGAGTAGTAGGTGACGGCAAATCAACCATTTTTTTTCGAGAAGCGACGATAACGCACCTTACTCGTCTTTGAGGAACACCATAATCTGCAGCATCAATTTGCTTCGGTTCGCTCAAATTATATCCTAATTTTGAAAATTCGGATTTTAACTGGTTGATTACGGTAGAGTTTTTTGTTATACCCGGCACATTTTCAAAGAGCACATACTTAGGTTTTAATGCTTTAGTGAAACGAACAGATTGGAGTATTAAATATACGCGTTCGTCTGGCTTTTTGGATTTATTTAGGCTGCTAAATGGCTGGCAAGGAGCACATACCACCAACAAATCTAGTTTGCGTTTTCCTAAAATTGATTTGAGGGAACGAGCACTAGTTTTACAGATGTCTTTTTCAAGAAGACTAACTTCTGGATGATTTAAACGATATGTTTGACAACATATCGGATCGTTATCTACCGCTGCAATAACTGTAAAACCAGCTTGCTTAAGTCCTTCTGTAACGCCGCCACAGCCGCAAAATAAATCTATGGCAAGAACTTCGTTTGCCGTGTTCTTTTCATTAAACTTGCTTTGGTCCAAATAATCACCCTCTTATCTGCCCGGATATCTTTCTACGCTCAAAATCTGTTTAATTTTTTCAACTGTACCATCTAAGTTTTTCTTTTGCAACTCGCACTCCCAAATCCGCAACACGGTCCAACCGCGAGCCTCAAACATAGCCGTCACTTCTTTGTCGTGTTTTATGTTCCGTTCACGCTTTTTTTGCCAATATTCCTGATGATCGGCCGGTCGAGTGTTTCGACAATCATGCCCATGCCAGAAACAGCCATCCACGAACACGGCAATCTTTTTCTTGGGGAAAATGAAATCGGGGTGGCCCTTTACCGGGTAATTTCTCCGCCAACCTGTGATTCCGTTCTGCTTGAATATTTCAATCAGTCGTAGTTCCGTAGACTTGTTCTTTTTAGACTTGATCTGCCGCATGACGTCAGATCGCTTTCCCGCATCAAAAATGTCTGCCACGACAAATCACCTAGCTTCAAACTCTATACGGAGACTGGGATCGGTTTCCGCTTCCAACACGATTTTGTTGTATCGGTCAATGATGCCGGAGAGCGTGGAATTCCGTTTTGACTCGTCAAAGAGACTATGTTCATAAACATTGGCAGACAAGAACTGCTGAATATCCCACACCTCTACGCGGCCAGCCAGCCCAGCGTCCTCAGCAAGATTAAGAGCGGTATGTACACGCTCAAAAATCGTGATGATGACAGGGTGGCAGCCAGCGCGGAGATTGGCCTTACATTTTTCAATCAGCAACGCGCCGGGCATGGTCGTACAATGGATAACCGTGCTGCCGATGACAAAATCACCGTTGCGATCCGTGGGACCGTCAGCCACAGACGCTCCATGGATTTCAAAAGAATTTTCCGGCATAATCAAACAGAGCTTCGCCGCTACAAGGTGCTGCAACACAGTACCGAGATACTGCGTGCCTGGATTTTGCTTCTGGCGCTTTTTCGCCTGCTCAAACAGTTCGTCCAGATTTGCGCCGATCGTTTTGGAAGTATCGGCGGTTAGCACGAACGGTTGATTTCTAAAGTATTCGCGCACCTGCTCGGCCCAGAATTCCTCGACCACGGAAAAATCCACGGATTCCTCTGCGTTCCATGCGTTCAAAAAGTCCACATACTTGATCATCAGTCCCATGCTGCCTCTGCTGGTTCTCCCGCCTTCGGAGGACAGCTGTTGGGTTATACCGTGTTCTTTCAGTATCTTTTTCAGATTGGCCCCGCCAAGCCCGGCGACTTGTCCTTTACTGCTCGTTTGGAAGTCGTCTGGATTCAGCGGAAAGTTCTTGTCTCTCACCATGCGGGTAAACTGCACAACCAGAGACAGTGGACCCTTCGTAGTAATATGGTTTTCAGATTGAAACGCTTTCAAGCGTTCCTCAGGACTAATCATCGTATACCGCCTCCGCAATTTTTGTTAGGAATCGTTCCCCTATAAACTGCGCGACCGGCGCGGCCACAGCGTCGCCCATCGCTTTATATCCGTCGTTATAGCTACCGGGGAGCACAAAACTGTCCGGCGCTCCCATCAGTCTGGCTGCTTCGCGCACGGTCAAGAGGCGCGCGTGTGTTTCTCCACCTTTTTTGACTACCAGATACTGTTTACTGCTACCACCCTCCGGCGTCCGCAGGCAACCGGCGATTCCGTCAAAGCGCAACTCTAATTGTTGGGTTCCATTTCGAGTTCTGCGGTATCCTGTAGCGTATACAGTGTCGTGTTCCTGCAATTTTGCCTGGTGCCGTTTTGGAACAAGCCGCAAAGCATCGTCTTTATCAAACGGCACGCCATCCTCGACAATATCTTTGAGCGACACCATTCGGCGAGAAGGTTTTTCTGTGTGCCACCACACCCAGCCTGGCAGTTCTTGGCCCAGTTGCATAGCGGCTTTGTTGTGCAGCCAGCAAGGTCCGGTTCCGACCAGTTCCTCTGGAATAGAGCAGCTTTCGTGTACGGCGATAATAAATACCCTGGGCCTGGATTGGGGGACAAAATGGGAGGCGTTTAGCAAAATGGCCCCGCAATGATACCCGCGATCAACGAGCGCCATATGGAGAACACGGTAGTTATTTCCACCATTTGTAGAGAGTAGCCCCGCCACATTTTCTAACAAAAGAATTTTAGGCTTATTATCCATCTCGTCTAGTACACGAAGCCATTCCCAAACCAACCCGCTGCGCGACGCGTGGATTCCGCCAATGGAACCGGCCAGAGATAAATCCTGACAAGGGAAACTGGCCCACGAAAGGTGAGCGAACGGTAAGTCACGTCCCTTGATGTTCTTGATGTCGTCAAGAATAAACCGCTCGAACCCGAAATTGGCTTCATAGACAGCGGCTTTCTGTTCGCTGATGTCATTCGCCCAAACAGGCATAAACATTCCTTTTAGACCATACGCAACGAGACCGCTGCCGGCAAAAAATTCGTGCATCGTCCAAGGAGCGGAAGATAAATTAATATTTTGTTTTTGATATTTGGTGCTTTGGAGAATCATTTCTTTCCCTACCCTGTCCTCTTTTATCATTTGTCGGCTTTTCTGCGTTTTCTGGAATAACCCAAATCCGACTCATACGTGCCGCCCCGGCAATTCGGTTTGCTTTGCACAAAATTTGGACTTGCCGGGGAGTCACGCCCCATTTTTCAGCGGCTTCCTGTACCGTCATATATCCGTTCACTTGTGACACCTCAAAGTCTGTCTCATGGGGTAATATTAAACCATTATTAGTATATTCGTTTAAGCGAAATTAGGCAAGGGCTTTTTAAGCGAAAGAACACAACTGCTCGTATACACAGCAAAAAATATTTTTGAATTTTAGGAACAAAAAGTATATATTTATGTCGTAAATAATTAGATAATTTATTAAGCGAGAAAGGAGGTCAGCCCTATGGACGAACCACATCCGCACATCCAAGTAACGTTTCCCTTTGACAGCAACATCCGCTATCTACCTCTTGTCTATCTTATCCCGGTAGACCAGATCGTCAGGTATCCTACACTGAATACACTGCCACGGTGTCTATCTGAAATAGCGGTATCCAAACCAATGATGGACTTGCTCGACAGCGACGCTTTCTTGAAGGACATCATGGACGCCATAGCTGCTTTGACTTTTCCGCACTTTGGCTTTGGCGGGTGGAAAGAACACTACACCGGCTACTGTCCAGTTTGGCGGCTATCCTATGCGCTGCCCCTTTGGGCCAGTTTAATGGAGCAGGAATGTGGGTGGGGCTTGCAGCTTTTATTCCGCATGAAACCCGGAACGCAAATTCCCTTCCCAGATGCTGAGCAGGTAAGGAAATTATTTGCCCGTGTGGTGAAGCGTGCGATTGCAGGGCAGGGGTGGCAACCAATTTTGGACATCGTGCGAGAAATGCCCTGCGATGAAGATTTTGAAAAATGGGACACCAACGCCCGCAAAGACTTTCTCCGCAGGTGGTATCACACCCGTTCCAAGAAGGTGCAGACCGTTTCTCTGGAAGGAATGCTGGAAAGTAGCGATGACGACAGTCCTATCTTCCATATTCCAGACCCAAGCCAAAATGTAGAGGAATATGTGATCGCTAAGGACTTTGTGGAACGGTTTTTAGCCACCTTGACGGAGAAGGATCGGCAGATTGTTGAGCTAAGACAGGATGGATTCACTTACGAGGAAATTGCAGACAGGCTGGGGTATAAAAACCACAGCGGAGTTATCAAACGAGTGGAGGCGGTAAAAAAGAAACTTCAAAAGTACAGACGCAGCGTATGAAAGCCACGCAGACCAAAAGGTTGTGCGTGGCTTTTTTCGCTCAAGCAGGATGAAAAAAGGTGAAAATCCCCCCCGAATTTTTGAAGGATCGCCGTTGAATGAACGATTGATAGATTTTGTATCGGTTATTTGCCGGAGAGCGCGCCACCGTGAAGCGAACTGAGTTCACGGTTTGGCGGGCTTTTTTTCGTTCCCGGCAAATCTTGTACAAAACAACGAAACCGAACATTGCCCTTTGTGGGGCAGACATGGAAAGGAGAGAGAACAATGGGCATTCGAGAAGAAATCAAGTCCTATATCGTCCGTTCTGGCATGACCATGACAGAGGTGGTGGATAGGCTGTACGACGATTACGATTGGAGCCGCAGCGTCCCCAATCTATCCGGCAAGTTGCGTCGGGGTTCCCTGCGATACCAAGAAGCCGTGGAGCTTGCGGATGTGCTGGACTATGACATTGTCTGGGTCAAGCGCAAGCGGTAAGGAGGTACAATGGCACAAAAAGCACAGCACGCAATTTTACGCTTTGTCAAACACAAGGCGGGGCCGGCAGGGGCATTGGAAGCCCACCACGAGCGTACAAAGGAGCGGTACGCCAGCAACCCTGACATTGACATCAGCAAAAGCAAGGACAATTTTCACATTATCCAGCCTACACAGAAGTACCGAAAGGAAATTGACACTCGCATCAAGGCGGCGGGCTGCCGTACCAGGAAGGACAGCACCATGTTTGTGGACACGCTGATCACCGCCAGCCCCGAATTTTTCACAGGACGGAGCAAGAGGGAGATACAAGCCTACTTTACGGAGGCGGTGGCTTTCATGGAGAAGAAGGTGGGCCGGGGTAACATCTTTTCCGCTGTGGTACACATGGACGAGAAAACACCTCACCTCCACCTGTGCTTTACTCCCATCACAGAGGACGGGCGGCTGTCTGCAAAGGAGATTTTGGGCAATCAGGCGCAGCTATCCCAATGGCAGGACGAGTTTCACGCCCATATGAAAAAGGCGTTCCCCGTCCTCAAACGAGGCGAGAGCGCCCTTATTACCAAACGCAAGCATATTCCCACATGGCTGTTCAAGCAGTCCATAGACCTGACCCGCCAGCAGCAGGCCATTGAGAAGGCGGTGTCCGAAATCGGAGTGATGAACGCCGGGAAGAAGCGAGACGAGATTTTGGAGATGGTGGGGCCGTACTTTACTCGACTGGAAAAACACTTGGGACAGATGAAAAAGTATCAGGCTACCATTGATTATCTGACTCAGGAAAATGCAGGTCTGTGGGAAAAGGTCAACGACGAAAAGAGCATCCAGAAGAAGATGGAGGTGTTGACACTGAAAAAGGAAAACGAGCGGCTGCGGCGTTTTGTGGACAGTATTCCCCCGGAAGTGCGTCGGGTACTCCGAGAGCAGCAGCGCCAGCAGAGACCTAAAGATCACGAGCTGTAAACCATCTTTGAGAAACACGGAGGTACATTTGGGTAGAAGAAAAAAGCTGATTAACAACTCCGATATTCCCCAGCACCAGATTGAGGCGATAGCCCGCTGTATCATGCCGGACATTCTCGCTTTCTACGAGAGCGAGGAAGGGCAGTGGGAGTTTTCTGAATGGAAGAAGCAGAGAGAAATGGAGAAGCAAGAGGCAAAAACAGAATAAGGGCATAGCAAAAGCGGGGTGTCATCCGAAAA
>OHRS01000605.1_pt1 | contig 18017 bp, 17 predicted proteins | sample 1578441 | NCBI WGS metagenome assembly OHRS01 (sample SAMEA3879592, study PRJEB24766) | human gut metagenome | biome: human-associated habitat; feature: feces | place: USA | collected 1985/1987
GATGCGTTAACTTTAAAGTTTCCCCCAATTGTTACTAAATTATTTAAACCTTCAAAAGATTCAATTAGGTTAAAAACAGGGTCAGCTATTATCAATTCAAAATCACCTCCAATTGTTTCCAAATTTTCCAATCCATTAAAAGACTCAAAACGACAGGAATTACCATATAGATTTGGTCCTATTTTAAAATCTCCACCTATTTCAGATAAGTTGATTAATTCGCTAAAGGAGTTCAACTTGGCATCAGATATTTCAAAATTTCCACCTATTCGTCTTAACTTTTCTAGCCCTTTCAACGAGGTTAAGTCGTCACTGGCAATACAGAGATTTCCACCAATTTCTGTCAATTCCCCAAGAGCTTCCAAATTTTTTACCTTATTCCTTATTACGAGATTTCCTGTAATTTGTTGACATCCTTTAATTTTGTCGACATCTTCTTGTAACTGAAGGAGTACATTACCTTGAATTATTCCATTTTTAGGAGCTTGAATTACCCTAATTGTATCTGCTAATGGACCTTCATTCCAATTATAATTTCTAACAATTATCTCTCCTTGTCTTTCCAAAAAAGTATTATTTTCAGAAATATTGAAACGTAATGTGCTTGCATTTAATGATCTACTTGCAGGAGCAGTTGTTATCCATGCTTGCACATCTTTAGAAATGAAAGCCTCGTATTTTATGTTACTTTTCAACTCTATTGTTATTTGCATCCCTTCTGCTGGAACCTTATACGTGTTTTGGCTTAAAATAATAGCATTCACTTGACTCTGGATCACATGTAACGTATCAGCTAAATCACTATTTTTATCTTTTATAATGATCCCTGCTTGACGATCATCATAAGTGATATTCCCAGAAATTGCAAATGATAATCTATCTACTCTAGACGCTCTACTCGCTAATTGTTCTATCCAATCTTTAGCTTCTTCTGGAATGATTACCTCGTAATCAACGTTTGTTTTTAATTCAACGTTAATTGTTTCCCCTTTTGTGGGTACATTGTAAGTATCTTGCGTCAGGATCAATTCATCCTTTTGTGCTTGATAAACATGAACCGTGTCTGCAAGTTCACTGGCGTTATCTTTAAAAATAATGAAACCTTCCCTTTTATCCGTGTTTGGATTGGCTTCTATTTTGAAATTTAAGTTTTTAGTTTCTAAAGCACGTGATTTTGAATCAGCCCGTTTTATCCAGTTGAATTTTTGTGGGATGGTTGTGGTGTACGTGATGTTGCTTTTAACCTCCACCGTTATATCACCACCCGTGGTTGGTAGATCATACTTATCCTTGGTTAAAAGAATCGCATCCTTTTTCTTCTGCGTCACTGTTAAAATTTTGGTGTTAGTTCCAGCCTTTACAGTGATGTTGGTATTTTGATCATCGTACAACTCCGAGGGATTTACCGTTACAGAGATCGTGGCATTACCATTACCGCTAGTTATATCCGTTTTGCACCACTGGCTAGTGTTAGTGATAGTCCAATCTCCATTGCAAGTGATATAAAACTCTTTCTCTCCACCTTCCGCTTCAAAAACAATATCTGTTGTTGAAAGTTCAAGCGTGATGTCGCTAGAATTACCTCCGTTGGGATCATCCCCGTTATCATCCTTACTATCACTACAACTAAAAATAGCTAGTGACATCAAACATGCTAAAAATACAAATAACCTTTTCATAAATACTATTATTTAAATTGTTGATTTAAGATTTTATTGATTAAAGCATTGAAATTACCTTTCATGTTTCCATCAAGGGAATCATACTCGATTTCTTCCAAACAAATAATATCCTCCTCTTTTTCCCCGTTTGTTTCGAGAAGAATCATTTTTGAATTTTTATCTAATTGATAGATGCACACAACATTTTCATACACGTCTTTTTTCACGAAGAAATGACACTTGGCTAAAGAGTTTTCCATGATGAATTATCTTTTACCTCCAACCACCAAAGAAGTAATTAATATAAATAAGAAAGCGTGGTAGTTGTTAGCTTATTCTTTCAGAGGTAACGACCAAGTAACCCATGCAGAAATAAACAGCAACCCCACGCTAAACCATGTATATAGTAGGTATATATACGGCAAGCATGAGCGTTTGTATCGTTTATCCCTCTGCATTAAAATTGGTCGTTTTTCTGAAAGAGGATGAAACTAAACGCTTCCATTAATTCAATATGTCTGCCATCCAGTAAACCGAATGACACCACAAAAGTAAATAAATTTCAGCATCTAACAAACGCAATTTAGGGTTGCTGTGTGGCAAAATTAGGCTAATCAGTGGAATAAAAAGAATTTATTCCCAACGGTTTTCATTCTATAAACCATTTATAGGTGTTATCACCATGTAACGCCCTATCTATCCCTTCTGTTAATTGCGTGGCGTTTAATGACCTATCAAGGAAATTATCAATGTAAGAAGATTTATTCGCACCTGTAAGCATGTTATAGAATTTCCATAAATTAATTTCATCCTCTCCATGCTCCCTCTTGAAATTGTCATCGTTGTAATAAGCTTTAGCCACCATGTTAACCTGGCTATCCGTCAACTCCATGCACGGTAAACGTTTCTTCTCTCTGGCAGGTAAGCATTGATACAATCTACTTTTACCCAAGAACTGTGCGAATTGATGTTCCGTGAGGTAAGAACCTGTAAAGCTTTTCATCAATCGTAAATGCTTTTCCGCATCATACTGTTGAAATAACTTCATCACACCTCTAAAGAGATCATGGTAACTCATCGCTCTTAAATCAGTCTGGAAACCATCCGTGAAAGTACACAGGTTACAGCACACCTTATTCTGGAATCCAATCGCTACACTGAATCTTTCAGATGTCTTCTTTGAATAGAGGTTCTCCCTGTTATACGCCCTAACGCCAGTAACACATAGATTGACCCTGTTACCGTTTATAGATTCATAAATAGTTGGAATCTCGAAAGCGAACGCCATTCTTTCATAATAGATGGTCTTGTCACTTTCCAGTAATTCTGCCACTGGTTTATGTATGGCTTCTGGAATCCTACCTTTTATAACATGACTAACCATTATATCAGGTTCGTCTATGCTCTCCTCTCTAAACAATTCACTAGCCACCTTGTGCACCGTTTCAATAAATGCTGGATGGGATATTGTCATCTCGTTATCCTTGCTGAACACTGGCACGATACAATCATTCTTTAAATGTTGCATATCTATTGGCGTGGTGTTAGCCTCTATGAAATGTTTCCTCCTTTCCTTCTTGGTAGGTTCATTTACCACTTCATAAGGAGTGTAGGTAGATTCTTCCTTTTTCATGTTATTACTGCCAAATAAAACTGGCAACAATCCTTCATTTTGACTTGGAATTAATATTGCTGTACTCATAATCTAGTCTATTTAACGGTGGTGGAAATATTTGAAATTTCAGTTTATATATACAATTCATAAATTCTCCACCAACCTTGATTTATAATGTTCATTATCACTTTTACTTGATTTATTTATTCTCTAGCATCATGCCAGTTAAAAAATAGAACTGGAAATGTATTTATAGTTTAATTGCCAATGGTGGTGAGAATTATTGTCCTTATTGGCTATATATACCAATCCAGACAAAAATTCACCAACTTCAATTTCTAAAGTTTACCGTTAGCTGAATAGCTGTAATAACCCTCTTCATAGTAAAGAACGTGATCTAGCAAGTCTACATCTATATATGAAAGTGCGATCTTTACCTGTTGTACCAGTTCATCATCCTGTTTAGTTGGTTCAATATCACCAGAAGGTTGATTTATACAAACTATCACGCTTTTACAATTAGAGAGTGCAGCCAGTTGTACTATAAACCTTATATCCGTGATGTTGTAAGATAACGCACCTTCACTGATTGTGGATATACCTAACACTTGATTCCTACCATTTAACAGGATAACTCTAGTTGAGATATGGTGTTCGATGGTATCTTTAAATGGGGAAACCAGTAGCTCGTGGACGTCTTTAGCGGTTACTATTTTATACCTTTTAGAAGGCTTGGTGTTATTCCTGTACACCAGTTCCACCACTGGCACTTTTATCAATTCTTCATTCATGATATTGTTTTACTTGATTTTTAATTTGAATACGTTAATGGCAATGAAATTTAGAGAGTTGTAAACTTGTCAGGTTTGGCAACGGAGAGGAAAGATTTTTGTTTATACTGCCTGTTTAGAAAGTCAATGTTCTCTTCACTTTGGTATAACAATATCTTTCCCCTTTCCACTGCGCTCCCTGTCCCTGTATCTTTAACTACTCTTTCAAGTAGGCGAATTTTTTAATCTGCATCTTTGTTTTGGTTCCAGCGTAAACGGCAGGAGTTTCAACCTGACCGCATAGCACTATGGTTTTGCCTTTAAGTGTCAGGATAAGCTGGTCTAGCATCATGTTCTTGGCGAAAGAGTAAATGAAACGTAACTTGTCACCATGTTTCTGTTCTATGGCAGGATCACAGGGAATATCATCTGGCGTGATGTCCCCTTTCTGGCTCGCACGGACAAGTTGAGTGTATTTAATCTCTTTCACCTCTTCCTCTCCCAAGGCACAAACCAGTTGTAATTGTTGAGGGTTTTCCCCTTTGAAGTCAATAACGGTCATTTCATCACCCACCTTAACGGGAGTGGGTAATACCGCCACCTGATTTTTAAACTTTTCAATCAACTCTGGGTTGAGTTCAAGGGAATTGTTAGGTTGGGCAACCTCCAAATTTTGGTAGTAAGTTTTCAAGTTCATAATTGATGAGTTTTTTAATTGATTAATTTGATTTTCTTCACTCTTGGGGTGGGGGTGTAAATGGCTACACTACTCTAGCGTGGAACACTCTTCAATATATAATGCCAACCTGAAATTGAAGGGAAGGGGGTGTTTTGTAGAGGATTCTCTATTTTAACCACTCTAATTCTCTCTATGTATAGAATATATTCTTAACTTTGTATAGTTATATCAATCAAAGGAGAAGCATGGAGATACGTTTTGAAACTAAAGCGGAAAGTCAAGCCAGACGAGAGAGGGAGGCTCTGGAAAGAACCCCTAACGAGAGATTTATATTCTTTTTGCGTCTGGTCGCCGAGATCGGCAAGTTTCAAACTTTGAAGGAGAGAACAAGTAACAACTTTATTCTTGAACGGAAAAGATGAGCCTTAATTTCGAAGAAGATGTATGGATGTTTATATCCTTGGCACAAAAGTATCAGGTCAGGATGTTAATGGTAGGTGGTGGTGCTGTCAATTTTTACGGCTACCAGCGTCACTCTGCCGATGTCGATTTCTGGATTGATACCACCCCCTCTAACTTGCTAGCTTTAAGAAATGCCTTGAATGAACTTGGTTACGAGTTCGATGATTTTCCAGAAGACGTGAAAAACGGTCAACAAAATATATCCATAAAGATAAGTCCCGTTATAGATATAGAATTAATCACTTCCTTTAATCCAGGCAGGAGTTTTGATGAATGTTACGAGCAAAGATACTCTGCCACGAACACTGTAAACGGTGAAACTTTCTCTTATGACGTGATAGCCTTTAACGATTTAATTAATAGCAAAATAAAGGCTGGACGTCCTAAAGATTTGTATGACGTGATAGAACTCAGGAAGATTCAAGAGAAGAGCAAGTAAGTACTTATACATGCAGCACTGGCAACTTCACTTTTTCTTCTAGCTGGGCAACATTCTCTTTATAACATTTAGTATTTATCAACGAAGTAAGGAAATATTGTAAACCATGTATTTGAGGTGGCAGGTTAGGGCATAATTTAGGCAGGTTATATTTCAATGAATAATAGTTATAATGCTTCTTGGCATTTTTATTCCCATTTCTAACTGCCGTTTCCAGTACCTCTTCTGGTTGATCGTACCTGTGAATACATAACACTTCCATTAGCTTGAAATCGTATGGAGGTGGGATAACATTCTTCTCTATACAATAGTTATATATAATATCGTATTTCTCTCTGGCTAGTTTGTCAAAAATTCTAAGCCCAAAATTACTTTTAGAATGTGGGGCATCCAGTATAATATTACTATCCGTGATAAGGAAGAAATTATTAACTTCCACCAGTTTACGATGCTTTATTGCCAAATCTATATATTTCTTTACGGTTTTGGGAGATAAATTTAATCGCCTAGATATTTCTGTCTTGTTATAGCAAGTGATATTGGTATTATTGATACATAAACATTTAAGTAGCACTAGGAAAGCTTTCAATTCATCAGGAATATCTTCCAGTAATAAATCTTTCTTGAACCTGACCCAGTTACTCTTTGGAATGTCTACATGATATGTAACAGGTGTGGTAAACTGTCCTTCATTGTTCCTGTAATTATACTCTTTACGCAGGAAACCTAAATCTTCAAATTTGGCAGTGTACTTGGAAATGGTATCCACATCTTTAATGCCAGTAACCTCACGAAGAGTTTCCCTCAGTACATGGGATTCACCTGTTTCATAATCTGATTTAAAAAGTAACCATGTAAATGTATAAGTTTCATCTAGGTTCAGTTTACCCGCAATATCTCTCGTTATGATTCTATAATCCTTCTTTTCTCCTTCATTCGCCATTATTAATTCCAGTTTGAAACAACCATCTAAAAATGATCTATGGATTCACTGGTTCTGCTTTCATTTAGTGGGATAGGCTGGCAAGCCTGTAACACCAGTACTAGTTATTAGTTTACTAGTTAATAGTATGTACCCTGTCAATTCCCTAAAAGCATACCCCGTCAAATCCCCAACTTTTAAATATTGATCTTTATGGTTGGATAATCTCTCTATTTCAGGTTGGAATCTCTGGTTACATGAAATACAGTTATATCATGTAGCTTTATAGATTAATCTTTAGAAGGTGGTAATATCTGGATTCTGGTATTCTCATTAGGAACGTAGTATATCTTTCTCACTTTATCTACCTGTTTTTTAATCTTTTTCAACCCTTTAGACTTTATCCAGAATCCTATGGATACCTTATTATCTGGAATACCTGATTGTATGGCTAAACGCCTTAATCGCTCGTAAGTGTACATGATTTAATAGTTTGATTGGTTAGTACGATGTATCTAGTTTAGTGCCACTTGAAGACTAAAAATTACTCCTTACAGGTTGGTGTGCAAGGAGTAACAGGGATCCTTTATATAGTTGTTTCAAATGGTATGCTTTGATATTTAAGATGATACAAAGATATTAAACATCTGGGATACCGACAAATAGAGTTCGGGGATTCTTTAAAAATCGAGTTGGGATATATATAAAGTGAGAATATTGAAGATAAGGGTAGCTAACAAGCAAGTTTTCAAATTATAGATATACTTGTACTGGATATATTCAGGTTGGTGAGTTTTCAACGGATCGGGTATATAATAGTAAAATGCTATCAATTCTTCACTTACCCAAGAATGAATTTCGTGCAAGTATATTTTTGAAATTTTCTAGTAACGTGTAACTTTAACCTGATAAATAATGATATTAGCGTTATGAATGAAAAAATCACGATAGAAGATGGTATCTTATTTTTTCCATTAAAGGTATTTAGAAGGATTGAACCCCTTTTGAAAGAATGTTTTGGTTTCAGTAGAGAATTAATCAAGGAAGAAATAGAACATCTTGTAGCCTCGTTGCCGCTTTTAGAGAATGACTTTCAAGATTCAAAGTTTGCTAAATACTGGTGTAGTCTGGATTCAGACGGAATGAAAGGCTGTTACTTTGATCGTGCCGCATTTTTAATGGACTCGGATTTATGTTTATGTTTTGAGGCGGGAGGGGATGAAACTAATTTATTCAGGCTTGATCCAAAAGTTAAAAATGAACGGGACGACATAGAGTACACGCTTTTATTTTTGAGGAAGTTATATAACAGGCTTGCATATGCTGAAATGGATAGAAGTAATTGCACTCTAAAACCTGATAAATATATTATCCAGTCATCTATTATTACAGGTGATAACAAGGAAATTGTGGAACCTTATGATTTTACTGAAAACGTGCGGATTAATAACATTCATAATCGCCAGCAAGATATGCTAAAGCTTTACAGGTTCATGCTGACGAGCGAACAACCTATCACGTTAAGAGGGAAAGATCACAAGGCGATCACGTTGGCTTGTGCCCAAAGTTGGCTAGTGGAATTACTGGAAAATGAATTTATCAAAAACTGGGGATTGAACAAGAATAGAACGAGGCAAGAAATCTTGCAAGAAGTAGACGAGTTGCTTGAAGAATCAAAACGGCGAGTTAAAGATGTTGATGATAAAACCAAAATGCCAAGCGGGAAAGACCCTCTAGTGAATATCTTGGCGTACGGTACGTATAAACTATTACAACATCATCCCTCGTTCGCTTCTCCTGAAAATGCCCCAACAAGAATAACAGACACCCAAGTAGAATGTATTATTAGATATTTAAATTACTTGGAGATTTCATATTGCGAGAACGCACATGATCTACAAGAGAGTCTTGACACTTTATTACGTAAATTGCAAAAACAGAATTTTGCATCTTGATATCATCCTATCATGACTCACAAGAAAAAGCAATATTGACCTATTCGAAGACAAGATATGCGCTTGTGACAAGCAAGTGCGAATGTTATCATTTATTACACAAATAAGTAAGAAATAAGCGCTTGGGAGAGTTGAATACAATGAAGAACAAAGAGAAAAAGAAAAAACAATCACTGGTAGAAAAAGCAAAATTGTTTGTGAAAGATTACCGCAGACAATTACCATTGCAGATGATGGTAATACCGGGGATTATCTTTATGATTATCTTTTGCTATATGCCAATTTATGGATTGACCATTGCGTTTAAAAGCTACACGGTCATCGATACGATCGATTCGGCAAAATGGGTTGGATGGGCTAATTTCAAAATCGTTGCAACGGATAAATATTTTTGGCAGTCGGTCATTAACACGCTTGGGATCAGCTTCCTGAAACTTTTGATCGGATTCACAACGCCAATTATACTTTCCATTATGATTTATGAATTAAGGGATGGCCCATTTAAAAGAATTATCCAGACAATCTCTTATCTGCCACACTTTCTTTCGTGGATTGTTTTGGGTGGTATGATCATTAACTGGCTTTCTACCACAGGACTGTTAAATCAGATACTGATGGCAGTGAGACTGGTAGACAATCCGACAAACTTTTTACTGGATTCCGGGAAATACTGGTGGATCGCATCTCTGTCTGATACGTGGAAAGAAGCTGGATGGGGAACAGTGCTCTATCTTGCAACGATGGCGGGGATTGATCCGACCTATTACGAAGCGGCAAGAATCGACGGTGCAGGCAGACTCAGACAGATTACAAGTATTACGCTGCCTCTTATGAAAACGATTATCAGCTTAAATTTTATCCTGACGATCAGTGGATTATTAAAGTCCAATCTGGATCAGACACTTGTTTTAATGAACTCACAGAATCAGGCAAAAGCAGAAGTCATTGATTCTTATGTGTACCGGATGGGTATGACGCAGGGCGATTTTTCCTATGCAACAGCAGTTGGGCTTGGAGTATCGGTTGTCTCCGTTATCCTGCTTGTGACGGCGAATAAGATTACCGGAAAAATCAATGAGGAATCAGTTTTATAGGAGAAAAAGTATGAAAACAAAAAAATTTACAGGAGACAGAATTTTTGACTTCGTGAATGTCACGGTCATTCTGCTTATCACAATTATTATTTTAGTACCGCTTTTAAATGTGCTGGCATCTTCTTTTTCAGGAAGTACGGCATTGGCGGAGGGAGGATTTATTTTCTTCCCGAAAGAATGGTCTTTAGACAATTACCGCGCGGTATTTAAAGATACTTCTATCTGGAAGGCGTTCTTTATTTCCGTGGCAAAGACGGTTATCGGCGTGGTCACACATGTTTTCTTCTGTGCAATGGTGGCTTTTGCACTTAGCAAAAAGGATTTAAGAGGAAGAAAACTATATACGGTAATGGGAATTATCACGATGTTTTTTTCGGGCGGAATGATTCCAACTTACCTGTTAATGAAGCAGTTAGGGCTGTTAAATAACTTTATGGTGTACATACTGCCACAGCTTTTCAGTTATTATGACGTGGTAATCCTGATGAATTTCTTCCGGCAGATACCGGCTTCGCTGGAAGAATCAGCACAGATCGATGGTGCGGGAGTTTGGAAAATATTTTTGTCGATTGCAATGCCGCTTTCAAAACCGGCACTGGCGACCATTGCATTATTTAACGGTGTGTATCAGTGGAATGACTTTATGACTGCAAAATTATATATGACAAATAAAGACTTATATCCGGTTCAGATGAAGCTTTATGAGATCATTGTGCAACAGCAGGCACAAAGCATGAACAGTATCGGAAATGTTGCACTATCGACAACATCCAAAGGAATACAGTTGGCGACAATTGTAGTAACAACGGTCCCGATTATTATTATTTATCCGTTACTTCAAAAACATTTTGTTTCAGGTATGATGCTTGGAGCAGTGAAAGAATAAAAATGAAGGAGAGAAAAGTGATGAAAAATCAGATGTGGAAAAAAGGGGTATGCCTGGGAATGGCAGCAATGATGACAGCCGGTATGCTGGCTGGATGCGGAGAGAGCAGCGAAAGCAAAGACACTGCAATGGTTCAGACAGGTGAGGATGGCGTTGTGGAAAGTGGACGCTATACATTAGATGCTGATACGCCTGCATGGAAACTTGATACAAAAGAGGATACAACGCTTACCTGGTATGTCAACGCAGAGTGGTGGAATACAGAATGGGGAAATGATGTTGTCACAAAACAGATCCAGAAGGACATGAATGTCAATATTGATTTTGTTGTCGGTGATGATACAAAGTTAAATACATTTTTTGCAGGAGGAGATATGCCGGACATCATTACCATTTTCGATGCCAGCTCAAGTGTGGCACAGAAAGCGGATACCTGGGCATATGCATTGCAGGATCTGGCAGACAATTATGATCCATATTTTTACAAAGTTGCCTCCGCCCAGACATTAAGCTGGTTTGCTATGGATGACGGAAAGACATATGGTTATCCGGATTACTCCAATACGCAGGAAGATTATGACAGCGGAGAGATATATGCGAAAACTGCATTTGTAATTCGAAATGATGTATACGAAGCGCTGGGAAAACCTTCAATGGGCACACAGGAAGAATTTCTGGATGTTTTAAATCAGATCAAGGAGCAGTTCCCGGATTTAATCCCACTTGGATTCAATAATTTTGAGACGGATGGAACAAGTTCTCTTGGAGATAAATTACAGGATTTTCTGGGTACACCGATTGTAAATGATGATAATACATTCTATGACAGGGATATGGATGAAGATTATCTTTCCTGGATCAAAACTTTGAATCAGGCATATAAAAACGGATGTATCAGTGACGACAGCTTTACGGATGATAATACTGCATGGCAGGAAAAAGAGAGTATTGGAAAATACGCATGTATTATGATGGAAGGAACTCCACAGCAGGCAGGATTTTTAACAACGTTTGCAACATCCAATCCAGATGCGGCATATATCGCAATTGATGGACCAAAGAGCACCGCAGGTTATGAACCAAAGTTAAATCAGGCTGGTATCAGTGGATGGATGATCACCTATGTATCGAAAACCTGTAAAGATCCGGCAAAAGCAATTCAGTTATATACCTATTTATTAAGTGATGAAGGTCAGATCCTGACCAATTACGGTGTGGAAGGGGAAACCTACACCATTAACGCAGATGGCAAATATGAACTGACAGATGCAGCAAAAGAGTTACAGGCGAACGATAACGACAGATTTAAAAAGGAAATGCGTCTTGGAGAATTTATTCCATTCGGACATGACCGTTATAAATCACTCAGCGATGATGCTTACCCGGATTCTATCAAACAGATGCAGGAATGGGGAATCGGAAAATTATATCCGCACTTTATTTTGGAGAATACAGATCCGGAGACAGGAAGCGCAGAGGCACGTGCATACAGTGCGATAAAAACAAATTGGGCTACTACACTTGTCGGAATGATTCGCGCAAACGACGATGCAGAATTTGACAGTATTTTAGAATCTTATAGACAGTTCCGCGAAGAAAATGACTGGGATGCAATTGTGAAAGTAAGAAATGAAAAAATGGCTGCCAACGCTGAAAAATTAGGAATGTAAAAAATAAGGGTCTGTTTCTTCGGCTCCTTATAAATACTTGGAAATGGAGTACACAATCATGAAATGTTATACAACAAATAAAGACGGGGTGTTTATCTGTACAGAAAAGACACTGGAAAAAGACGAAAGAATCGAAATGAACCTCATCAAGGCATACCCGGAAGTGAGATATCAGGAAGTACTTGGAATGGGTGGAGCACTTACAGAAGCAGCAGCCTATACCTATTCCAGAATGAGTGACGAGAAGAAAAAAGAACTGATCGGACTATATTTCGGAGAAAAGGGAAACAGGTATAATTTCTGCCGCACGCATATTCAAAGCTGTGATTTTGCATTAGGGAATTATGCGTATGTGGAAGATCAGGATGACAGTGAGTTAAAGACATTTTCGATTGAAAGAGATAAACAATATATCATTCCGTTTATACATGAAGCACAGAAAAAGGAAAAGGACCTTTGTTTTTTAGCTTCGCCGTGGAGCCCGCCGGCATTTATGAAAACAAACGGTGACATGAATCACGGTGGAAAATTGAAAAAAGAATATTATGGGATGTGGGCAAAAATTGTTGCACGTTATGTCTCAGAATATGAAAAAGAGGGTATTAAGATCAGCCGTCTTACGGTGCAGAATGAGCCGAATGCCACGCAGACATGGGATTCCTGCCTGTTTACAGGAAGCGAGGAGCAGGAATATGTATGTAATTATTTAAGAGCAGCATTAGATCAGGAAGGTCATAATGATGTGAAAATTAATGTGTGGGATCATAATAAGGAACGTGTGCTGGATCGCGCATTAGAGAGCCTTTCCACGGAAGAGGCAGAAAAGAAAATTGACGGGATCGCGTTCCACTGGTATACGGGTGATCATTTTGAGGCACTTGCAGAGGTGCGGAATCGTTTCCCGGAAAAAGAGCTGATTTTTACCGAGGGGTGTGTAGAGTATTCCAGATTCGCTTCAGACAATCAGGTTGCCCATGCGGAGATGTATGCACATGATATTTTGGGAAATTTCAATGCAGGAATGAATGCCTATCTGGATTGGAATATTTATCTGGATGAACTGGGTGGACCGAATCATGTCAAAAATTATTGTGATGCGCCGGTTATGTGTGACACAAAAAATGATACGATCGATGTAAAACTGTCTTATTACTATATTGGACATTTCAGCCGGTTCATCAAAAGAGGTGCAAAACGTATGCTTGTATCACGTTTTACAAGTAAAGTGGAAGCATGTGGTTTTGTGAACCCGGATGGCGAAAAAATAATGATTCTGTTAAATTGTACGGATGATACACAGGCGTTTACGTTCTGCGAAAGTGGAATGAAATGTGACATGGAAATTCCGGCACATTCGATCCAGACGTTGTGCTGGTAAAACAGGAACATTCATGTTATAATATTTATAATTCATTTAGAGGTGCTTATGCACCTCTATTTTTCATCGTTATATTTTATCGTGATCCGGGAGAATAGAATGAGTAGTAAATTTGTTGCCTGCATTGGAAAAGGCGGGCAGAGGGATATGGCGGAATCATTTGCCAGACGGACAGGCACCACACTTTTAGACAAACCGGGAGAGGAACTGACGGTTCTTTTTGATGCAAAAGGAGTTTCTCTCATTGGATATGGGTTAAGCTATCAGGGCGATTTTGAGGGTATGCTGCACAGAGTGAGTGACGGCAGACTTGCGCATGAAATGCTGGTGCGCGCAGCTAAAACAACGCAGACAAATGTAAAGGGAATTGATGCGACTGCCGGTATGGGGGAGGATGCTTTCCTGCTTGCCGCCTGTGGGTATGAGATGATGTTATACGAACAGAACCCGGTTGTGGCAGTTCTGTTAAAAGATGCGCTCCGCAGAGCAAAGAAACACCCAAAGTTGAAAGATATTACTGCCAGAATGCAGCTTGTGGAGGGCAACAGCGTAGACGAGTTAAAAAGCCGTGTGGATGACATCGATCTGATCTATCTTGATCCGATGTTTCCAGGCAGACAAAAATCGGGACTGATCAATAAAAAACTGCAATTGATCCAGAAACTTGAACCACCGTGTTCGGATGAGGTCGAATTGTTTGAGGCGGCGATTCAGGCAAAGCCTTCCAAGATCATTGTAAAACGCCCGCTGAAAAGCCCGTTTCTTGCTGGGAAAAATCCAACCTATGAATTAAAAGGAAAAGCAATACGGTATGACTGCTATGCATTGTAAACCGGAGTTTAACGGACGTAGTGTCGCAGATTCTGTGGTGCTTTTATAGGTTGTGAGGGGCAGATATAAGTGCCCTCTCACAAGTCAGAATTTTACATGTAATGAAAAAGAAAAACGGTATAAACGAAATATTATGTTTCTGTTCGCTGGACATTCCGATAGGCTTCTGAGCAACAATCTTGAGAAGCAGTGCTTCCCAAGATTGTTAGAATCCTATCTCCATAGCTCACAAAGAAAATAATATTTGTTTATACCGTTTTTCTTTCATTTACGCTGTGAATGACTTGTGAAAGGACGCTTATACATGCCCAATCAATGTTATGAATCGCACCACAAAATCTGCAATTTACGTTATGGAACTCACGGTTAGGGGAGGAGTGCCTGTTATGGGATGGATTTAATTGGTCTGCATCGGCAATTCGCTTTCTTCAACCGGGACTGCTTCAAGTTCATTATTGAACCAATATGAACCAATATCTGATCTTGTAAAGTATTCAAAATTGCCAGTGGAAGATTTCAGCTTTCCGTTCTTGACCCCATCACAGACATAAATCAGTTCATAGCTTGTCCCATCTGAAAGGTTAAAGCGAAAACTGGTTACATCTGCTCCTGTGTTTTCCTCAACTTGTTTTTCTTTCAATGATAAGTTCTCAAACATATCATATAAGTCTGTTATGTCAGTTTCTGCAACTACTACTTTCTTTTCCGCTGATGTAGGTACTCCTGCATAGTGATACATTTCAATATTTTCAATATCTCCAACTTCAAAAGGAAAGTCAATATTGGCTGTTTCTCCGTTGCAGCCGATCAACCCCATCATCAAAAACAGCAAGGCTGTCATACCTATCGTTTTTTTCATATCATCACATTCCTTTGTCACATTCCGATTGAATTCGTTACTGATCAAATTCTACCACAATCACCAAAAGCTTATTCTTCTTTTTCATGGAGCTGTTTGTATATGGTCTCTGCGTCATAATCCGGCGAGCTTTTCTCTATGACGTCATAGATCTGCCGAATCCGGGAGACAGGTTCTTCTAACATGTCTGCTGTGTCTTCGGCGGTGTATCCTTTTTGATGCTTTTTAATAACCAGTTCTATAATTTTAGAAGCTGCACCCTCGGTTCTGCCTTCAATCTTTCCCTCAATTCTGCCGGCATTCATGCCCTTCAATTCTGATTCCTTAAAATCGTCCGCAAACAATTCTTTTAATGCTTCACACATATTCAATCCCTCCTTCAGCTTTTCCCAGTTTGCACGCATGACTGCATCTGCGAGTGCCTGGTATAGCTTTGAATTTTTGTTTTTACTATAGGTAGACCATTTCCCGTTCCAGAACAGGCAGACGGGAGAGGGCGGCGGCAAGCAATTCGTCATAGAGGACAACCGTATCGCCGCAAATGGTAATCTTTCCTCCACAAAGGGTTGTGACTGTGTTGATAGTTGCTTTATCACCTAATATTCCTTTTCCTTGAAAATACCTACAGTCAAAGGAAAGGACACGATAAATAACAATATAGAACAACCAATTAAAATAAACGGCCCGAACAACGGTATATTAAAAAGCATTGTGACAATACCCAATGCACAAATCAAAGATATGATAAGAAACACAATGGTTTTATCTTCCCCCGCTAAATAAACCATAGGAATAAATATTGCTCCCATTGAAAGACTTATACTAATTCCTACTACAAGTACACCTGAGATACCCTCAAATTGTTCAAAAGTAATTCCATGTAACAGATAGGATAGGGCTATTATAATGCCAACGAAAAGCACTCCTATCATAATCCATAATAATTGATTTATATATAAACTTTTTACAATATCAATCCGCTTTACTGGCAAAGTAAGTTTATATTTTCCCCATTTTGAGGAAAATTCATTTCCAATAACGGTAGCTGCATTTACTGCTAATCCGACAATTCCAATAATTATGAAATACATTTGCCATGTCTGGTCCGGAATAATGATAACGGCAATCCCCATTGCAAACATAAAAAGCAAAAAAATTTTTGCATTTGTCCATACAGCAAGAAAATTGCTTTTAAAAAGACCTTTCATACATGATCCCCCCTTACTAAAAGCAAAAAAAATTCATCAACAGAAACGTGGTCTATCACGATTTCTTTGTACTTTCTCTGCATTGCTTTACAATCTGAAACCAGAACATCAATTTGAAAATCACGTTTCCGATAAACAATAATATCTGCCGGATCTAATGCAAGGAATTGATTTTCCCTGCAGCGCATAACCGCATAATTATAAACCAAATCATTTTTCGATACGGTCATAATCAGTTTTCCGTTATGAATGAATGTAATATAGTCTGCCACTTTTTCTAAATCACTTGTAATATGGGAAGAAAGTAAAATAGAGTGGTCTTCTTCCTGTACAAAATCAAGGAATGTATCTAACATCTCGTCGCGTACAACAGGGTCAAGTCCGCCAGTAGCTTCATCCAGAATTAGCAGTTGTGGATGGTGTGATAAAGCAACCGCAATCGCTAATTTCATTGTCATCCCTCTGGAATATTGCTTAATTTTTTGATTTGCAGGTAATTTGTATTCTTTTAAAAATTTCTGAAACAAAATATTGTCCCATTGCTTATAAAATCCTGACATAACTTTCGCTAATTGTGCTGCTGTCCAATAAGCTGGAAAATTATCTCCGTCATAAACAACACCTATTTTTTCCCGCATATCTGTATCTGCGTCTGTCATTTCTTTTCCAAACAACTTTACCATTCCGCTGTCTTTGGCGATTGTATTTAGAATACAGCCAATCGTTGTAGTTTTTCCGGCTCCGTTTTCCCCGACAAAACCCATAATAGAACCATACGGCAGAGAAAAAGTCACATTTTCTAACGCAAAATTTGACTTAGAAAATGTTTTGGAAACCTGTTGTAATTCTAAAATATTTTCCATGCTCATTCGTCCTCCTGATAGAATAAAGCCAACAACTCCGTCAATTTTTCAAGGGAAATATTACTTGTCCGTCCAATCTCTGCGGCGGCTTGTAAATGTTCCTCTGCAATACGTTGTTGTTCTTCTTGATAAAATTCTTTGTTTTGTGCCGATACAAAACTCCCCCTGCCAACAGTTGTTTCAATAAAACCGTCCCTTTGCAGATCCTCATATGCTTTTTGGACGGTAATCACACTAACATGAATAGATTTTGCCAGTGAACGCATTGAGGGAATAGCGTCTCCAGCTTGCAGTTCTCCACTCATTATCATTGCTTTTATCTGCGATGTGATTTGCTCATATATCGGCTTGTTGGCGTTATTACTGATAATGATTTCCATAACTCACCGCCTTCGTTTTTTTTTGATTGTACTTAATGTACAAGTACATTATATCATGTATAAACTTATAGTCAACCATCAAAATAAAATTGCCAGATACAGTTATCAAAAATAGCTGTATCTGACACTCAGAATAGAGGGGAATCTTTCACAGGATGAATTGTTGGACATTTTAGAGAGAATATCACATCCCAGTTAATCATGATTTTAGTGAGGAGGTGCATTATGTCTGAAAAAGAGTTAAAAGAGATTGCAGATTAACGGATGTAATGTGGCAGATTTTGTGGTGCTTTTATAGGGTATGAAGGGCAGATATAAGCGTCCTCTCGCAAGTCGTGATTTTAT
>OHRS01000619.1_pt1 | contig 17695 bp, 15 predicted proteins | sample 1578441 | NCBI WGS metagenome assembly OHRS01 (sample SAMEA3879592, study PRJEB24766) | human gut metagenome | biome: human-associated habitat; feature: feces | place: USA | collected 1985/1987
CCCTTGGCAGTCCACGCAAGGTTCATCTCTTTGCCAAGGCCTCTCCCTTTGAGGAAAGACTTCCCCCGCGCCGGGGGAAGATGTCGCGTAGCGACAAAAGGGGGAGTGTGGAACGGCGTAAGCCGTGACGGAGAGGGCGAAGCCGTCAGTCTTATCATGCAAGCTTGAGCAAATAAAAATCATATAAAGGAAAAAGAGAAATGGAAAAGTATGATCTGATCATTGTCGGTGCCGGCCCGGCTGGCATTTTTACCGCTGTGGAGCTGCTGCGCCATGGCAGCAAAAAGAAGATGCTGCTGGTGGAAAAGGGCAAGCCCGTGGAAAAGCGCCACTGCCCCAAAGCCGAAGTGGGCCACTGCGTCAACTGCCGCCCCACCTGCGCCATCACCACCGGCTTTTCCGGTGCAGGTGCCTTCTCGGATGGCAAGCTGAGCCTCTCCTATGAGGTGGGCGGCGACCTGCCCGCCCTGATCGGAGAGGAGTTTGCACAGGAGCTTATCGACTACACCGACAAGATCTATCTTGAGTTCGGCGCAGACCCCCATGTGGAGGGCATCTACACCGGCGAGGAGATCAAGGAGATCCGCAAGAACGCCATCCATGCCGGCCTGAAGCTGGTGGACTGCCCGATCCGCCATCTGGGCACAGAGAAGGCGCAGCAGCTGTACCTTGCCATCCAGAACTATCTGGCCGACAACGGCGTGGAGATGCTGTTCAATACCGAGTGCGAGAACATCATCCTTGAGAACGAGGAGTGCAAGGGCGTGCTGCTGAAGGACGGCGATCAGGTCCGGCCTGTGTATGCGGATACCGTGGTCATTGGCACCGGCCGCCGCGGTGCGGACTGGCTGGAAAAGATCTGCGCCGAGCATCATATTGCCCATAAGCCCGGCACCGTGGACATCGGTGTGCGCGTGGAGTGCCGCAACGAGGTCATGGAAAAGGTGAACAAGGTGCTGTATGAGTCCAAGCTCATTGGCTACCCCAAGCCTTGGAAGAACAAGGTGCGCACCTTCTGCCAGAACCCCGGCGGCTTTGTGGCGCAGGAAAACTACGACAACGACCTTGCCGTGGTCAACGGCCACAGCTTCAAGGAGAAAAAGAGCGAGAACACCAACCTTGCGATTCTGGTCTCCCACAACTTTACCGAGCCGTTCAACCAGCCCATCGCCTACGCCCAGAAGGTGGGCGAGCTGACCAACATGCTGGGCGCAGGCCACATCATGGTGCAGCGCTACGGCGACATTCTGGACGGCAAGCGCACCTGGCAGAAGGAGCTGGCCCAGTCCAACGTGAAGCCCACCCTGAAGGATGCCGTGGCAGGCGACATTACCGCCGCCATGCCCTACCGCGCCATGACCAACATCATTGAGTTCATCAAGATGCTGGATATGGTGGTGCCCGGCTTTGCCGCCAACGAGACCCTGCTGTACAGCCCGGAGCTGAAGTTCTACTCCAACAAGGTCAAGATGGACGAGAACCTCGACACCAACATCAAGGGCCTGCACTGCCTGGGCGACTCCTCCGGCTGGACCCGCGGCCTGATGATGGCTTCGGTCATGGGCGTGCTCATGGGCCGCAAGCTGGCCGAAAAGGAAGGCTGCTAAAAACAAGCATCAACAAAAACAAAAAATCCCGGCACCGCAAGGTGTCGGGATTTTTTAGGTTTGAAATTCAGCCCTCAATGAGCTCCACAGTCTTCATCTTGACCGGGGTGGTGGGCTTATCGTTCCAGTCGGTGCGGACAGCTGCGATCTTATCCACAACATCCATGCCTGCAACCACCTTGCCAAAGGCAGCGTACTGGCCGTCCAGATGAGGTGCATCCTGATGCATGATGAAGAACTGGCTGCCGGCGCTGTTGGGGTTCATGGCGCGTGCCATGCTGATCACGCCGCGGGTGTGCTTGAGCGGATTGTTCACGCCGTTTGCAGCAAACTCGCCCTTGATGTTCCAGCCGGGGCCGCCGGTGCCGTTGCCCAGCGGGCAGCCGCCCTGGATCATAAAGCCGGGGATCACGCGGTGGAAGGTCAGGCCGTTGTAAAAGCCCTCGCTGACCAGCTTCTTGAAATTCTCACAGGTGATAGGAGCGGCTTCTTCGTTCAGCTCGATATCGATGATGCCGCCGTCTTCCATAGTAATGCGAACCATAGTTTTAACAATGCTCCTTTTATCATAGCCCGTTTCGGGGTGGGTGCGGCAGATGCTCTGCCGAAGCTCCCCTTTAGTATACCATACCTTTTGCAGAGCGCAACGGCGCAGATGCAACCTTTTTGTAAATTCGTCAAAGTTCCGGGGCCGGGAGCCTGCTTATTCCATCTTCATCCGCTTTGTGATGAGTTGGCCGTTCTGTACTGTGCCGTCCGAGATATAATACTTCCACTCGGTCGATCCATCCGACATCAGGTACTCCACAGCAAACACCTGCCCAGCCTGGATTTTTACAGGGTAGTTGTCGGCTGGCAGAATCTCACGGGGTGTCGGCAGCTCCTTGAAGTCCTCGTATGCGTCTTCCAACCGCCAGAACTTTCGGATCTTGTAGCCCTTTACCATCGAAATATCCTGCTCACCGAAATAGGATGCTGTGTAGGTCTTTCCGTTGACTTCCAGCGCGTCGATCCATTCCGGTTCCTGCGTCAGATCTTTGGTATGGAGATGTTCCCCATAGTTCTCGCTCAACTGTTTTGCCATGCGAAAATCCGAGTTCCGATACTCCGACTCCACAACATGTGTACTTCCATAGATACCCATGATATCGGTGCGGCGTACCGCTTCCAGCTCCTGATAGCTGCGCCGGAAGTTCTCCACCATCCGATCCTCCCGGTATCGGACCGAAGAAGCTTCATCCGTCGCCTCGATCTCATAGTACCGTTTGCCCTGTTCCATGTTTTCCTGCGCACGCCGGTACTCTTCGCTGTCCTTCTGCCCATTGGCTTCCAGATAGGCCAGATACCGCGGCCCGGTGCTTTCCCAGGTATGGCCCACGTCGGTGCCGTGGAACACGGTTTCCGGGTACTGCTCCTTGATCTGTTTCAGAAAATTCTTCTCGACCTCGGTGCCGCCTTCTGTGCCTCCCCAGTCCTTGAACTGCAGATCCAGCAATTCATCATCGTCGGCCTGCATCCACAGGTTCAGAAATTGTGCATCCGTATACGGGAATTCCACAAACAGATCCCGCATTCCTTTTTCGTAATACTCGCCCCAGATGGAAAGTTCCTTGTCGAGAATGCTCTGCTTGCTGTGTTCTTCTCCGTAAAGATAGATTTCGCCCTTCGGCCCATTTTTTACATAACTCCAGAACAGCCCCACCAGCAGGGTCACAATTAGCACGATGGCCGCATATTTCCAGCGTCCGGTCTTTGTTTCTGTTTTCATTTCAATTCCTCTTTCATCTCGGTCATATCCGCCCAAAAGCGCTTGGGGCAGTGGGTCATGCGGCATTTTTCGTTGTGGCGGGCCTTGATCTCCAGCGTCTGGTAGAACTGCTTCCACAATGCCTGAAACTGCTGCTCCCGCTCGCTGGGCGGCGGCAGCTCCAGCGGTGCAGCCAGCTCCAGCAGCCGGGCCTTGTGGTCCTCCTGCAGCAGCACAGCCTGATGCACCGCATCGTAGATCATAAAGTTTTCTTCCGGGAAGCGCCCGCAAAAGTGGGGCCGCAGCAGCGGCAGGATGTAGTTTTTGGGGTGGATGACGGCGCCCAGCATCCCGTCGTGCTCCTCAAACCGCACAAAGCCCTGAAACTTGTCCACTTCCCAGTCAAGGCTTTTCTTCATCTCATACAGCGGGGCCACGTCCGGGTGGCCGGTGCGCTTCACGGTGCCGGGGCCGAGGGCGAAGGCCAGATGCAGAAAGCGGATGAGCAGCAGCTCTTTGTCCTCCCGCCCGGAGAGGAAATCCCGGCTGACGAGGTACTCTGTCTCGGGGCCAAGCTTTCTGCCAAAGCTGGCAAACACCCGCTGAGCCTTGGCGTGGTCGGTGGGGATGTCCTTGACCGGGTACAGGGTGGAAGTTTCCCGCTGGGGTGTCCACACCGCAAAGGGGATCTCGTGCTGGGCAAAGCTCTCGAACACGCAGCACAGAAAGCCTTCAAAGCTGCTGTCGTAGAGGTACACCACATCCGCATCGTGGAGCCTGCGGGCTTTCTGAACTTGAACATTTACAGCGCCTTCGCCAGACATTGCACTGCCTCCTCCCGCACCATGCGCATGGCTGCGCGCGGTGCCACGCCCTGCGTGATCAGATCGTCCACCGCAGGCGGCGTGAACAGACTGAGCTGTTCGCAGCTGCCGCCGAACACGTTGGGGTCGATGAGCGCCTGCGTGATGCGCTCCCGCCCGGCGGTGCCACGGCCCGGGTGCGCACCCGCAAAACCCTTGCAGGTGATGAAATACTGTGCCCGCTTGAGCACCACGCCCATGCGCTTCAGCTCGTCCAACCCAAGGCTGGAAAGCTTGCGCGCGTGCCAGATGCGCCGGGCGCTTTTGGGGCCGATGCCCGGCACACGCAGCAACATTTCAAAGGGCGCGCGGTTCACATCTACCGGAAAAAGCCCGTAGTGCTGCACGGCCCAGTTGCATTTTGGGTCGAGGTAGGGGTTGAAGCTCTGGTTGGCTTCATCCAGAATTTCGTCTGCCTTGAACTGGTAAAACCGCAGCAGCCAGTCAGCCTGATACAGCCGGTGCTCCCGCAGAAGCGGGGGTTTGGTGTCCAGCGCAGGCAGGCGGGTGTCCTCGGCTACCGGGATGTAGGCGGAGTAGAACACCCGTTTCAAACTGTACTTATGGTACATGCCCTCAGTGAGCTTTAAAATGTGGTAGTCTGTCTCCGGCGAAGCGCCTACGATCATCTGGGTGCTCTGCCCGGCGGGAGCAAACCGGGGCGCTTTGCGGGAAACAGCCACTTCCTCCCGGCTGGCGGCACCGGAAACAGCGATCTGCTTCATGGGCCGGAAAATGGAGTGCCGCCCTTTGTCCGGGGCCAGCAGGTTCAGGCTCTGCTCACTGGGCAGCTCCACATTCACGCTCAGGCGGTCGGCCAGATATCCCAGCTGCTGCAGCAGTTCCGGGCTTGTGCCGGGGATGGCCTTGGCGTGGATGTAGCCCCCAAAGCGGTATTCGCCCCGCAGCAGCCGCAGGGCGGCCAGCATCCGTTCGGTGGTGTAGTCCGGCGTGCCCAGCACCGCGCTGGAAAGGAACAACCCTTCAATGTAGTTGCGGCGGTAAAACTCCACAGTCAGCTCAGCCAATTCCCGGGGCGTGAAGGTGGCACGGGGGATATCGTTGGACTTGCGGTTGACGCAATAGCTGCAGTCGAAGGCACAGCAGTTGGTCATGAGCACCTTTAAAAGGCTTACACAGCGGCCGTCGGCGGTAAAGGCGTGGCAGCAGCCCGGTGCATAGCAGCTGCCAAGAATGCCTGCCCGCGCGGTGCGGGATGCGCCGCTGGAGGTGCAGGCAACATCATATTTGGCGCTGTCGGCCAGAATGGTAAGCTTGTCCATCAGGGTCTGTTCCATGCAGAATACACCTCCAAAGTGGGAAAAAGGGTCAAAAAATAAAGCCATGCGCAAAACAGCAGATGGCTTTACATCAATTTGTGCCGAACTCCTTCAGTCACGGCTGCCGCCGTGCCAGCTCCCCCGGAGGAGGAGCCTTTGGCAGTACGGGAAAGTTTCCGGTTTTGCCAAGGCCTCCCTCCATGAGGGAGGTGGCTGCGAACAGCGTGAGCAGACGGAAGGGGTTATTACCACTTCGCCTTGGTCTCCACCACGCGGCCGGCGATGTGCAGATGATTCAGGTCCTCGCCCTTGATGACCATTTCGCTGTAGGCCGGGTTGAAGGGCTGCAGCACCACGCAGTTGCCGCGCTGGATATAGCGCTTCAGGGTGCCCTCGCCCTCATCGCCGTAGATCAGCACGCCAAGGTCGCCGTTTTCCAGTGTGTCCTGCTTGTGCACAAGGGCAAGGTCGCCGTCCTGAATGCGGGGCTCCATGCTGTCGCCGCGCACCACCAGATAAAAATAGTTGGAGGGGTCCTTCACACGGGCATACTCCTGACCGTAGTCCTCCTCAAAGGCGAGGGCACCGTAACCGGCCTTTACCGTGCCGATCACCGGGATCAGGCTTTCAGAATAGCTGCCAAAGAACCGCTCTTCCGGGGCGGAAACATTGCTTACCGGGCGGTACAGGCCCAGCAGATAATCTGCTGTGGTGTTCAAAAGCTCGGCAATGCGGGCCACGGTAGACGGATCGGGAGAGGACTTGCCGCTTTCCCATTTGCCGACAGCCTGCTGTGTCACGCCCAGTTTGGAAGCCAGCTCAGCCTGGCTGATGCCCTGCTTTTTGCGGCACTGCTTCAAAAGTTCTGAAAACGACATGGTATATTTCTCCTTTACACCGCGAGGAAATTTTCTTGTGTTTATTATACAACAAAAAGGTGTACTTGTAAAGACCTGAAACAGGCCAAGACCCAAAAAGGTTGTGGTAAATTTTGTTTTTATGGGCTGAAAGAAAAAAATTGCGCCAAAGGCTTGACACCGGCGTGCAAATCTGGTAAATTAAATAGGCATTCGACACGGCGTAAGGCGGATGTCCACAAGGAGAGATGTCCGAGTGGTTTAAGGAAGCAGTCTTGAAAACTGCCGTACGGCAACGTACCGTGGGTTCGAATCCCACTCTCTCCGCCATTTTTTATTGAATAAGTGTAACACACTTTGCTCTGGAGTAGTACTCAAGAGGTCGAAGAGGCGCCCCTGCTAAGGGCGTAGGTCGTCTAAACAACGGCGCGAGGGTTCAAATCCCTCCTACTCCGCCAAGAAAAAGCTCGTTGATTCGTTGAAATCAATGGGCTTTTTCCTTTGTAAAGGAAAAATGCGGCTTGTGGAACAAAGAGGAGGAACCAATGGCGTTTGGCGTTTTGGCAGGTCAGATCACGGTGATCTTTCTGGAAGTGCTGCTGGGCTATGTAGGTGCACGCAGCGGCATCATCAAGGATCGTGACAGCAAGTTTTTGTCGGATTTTATCATGAAGCTTCTGCTGCCCTGTACCATGCTGGCTGGTGCAGCCGTGGACGGTGAGCCGGAGCTGCTCACTCAGGCAGGGGTGCTGTTCGTGCTGCTGCTGGCACTGTTTGTGGTGACCACCGGCCTGTGCCGGTTGAGCAGCTGGCTGCACCACGACACGCCGGGCAAGTATGCGGTGCTGGTGGGCACGGCGGCTATGCCCAACTGCGGCTTCATCGGCCTGCCGCTGTGCAGCGCCCTGCTGGGCACCGCGCGCGGCACCGTGTTTGCAGGCATGGCCATGGCCTCTTATAATGTATGGTTCTTTACCTATGTGGTGTGCCTGTTCCGCCCCGGCGAGAAAATCCGGCTCAAGACCTTCATCACCCCCACCAACATTGCCACGGTGGCTATGCTGGTGCTGCTGGCCACCGGCTGGCGGCTGCCCGCACCGGTGCAGCAGTTCTGCAGTGCGGTGGGCGGCTGCACCACCCCGCTGGCGCTCATGATCGTAGGTGTGCTGCTGGCAGACAGCGACATCCGTGCGCTGCTGCACACCGGTTTCCTGTACCGGGTCACCCTGCTGCGCGGCATCCTGTTCCCGCTGCTGTTCATGCTGCTGCTGTGGCTGCTGCCGCTGGACAATGTGCTGCGCACCGGCCTGTCCATCATCGCATGCTGCCCGGCCGGCAGCCTTGCCGCTGTGCTGGCCAAGCAGACCGGCACCGAAGCGACCCTTGCCAGTCAGGCGGTGGCCCACTCCACCGTGTGTATGCTGGTCACAGTGCCTGCCATGCTGCTGCTGACCGGTGCGATGTTCCCGATGTGAGAAGCTGTAAAAAAGCCCGCTGTCTTTGGACGGCGGGCTTTCTGCTGTTATAGCATAAGGTTCGTGATACCTGCTAGCACCAGCAGGTGCACCGGGTAGAACCAGTAAAAGGCCTTTTTCTGCAGCGGACTGCACGCGCCGCGCTGCCCGTTGTAGAACCAGACCAGCACAAAGGCCAGCGGCGCAGTCAGCTCGAACAAAAACAGCAGCGCACCTGCAAGGCACTGCCGCTTGCGGTCTGCGCGAGTCAGGTACAGGGTGCAGATGATGAGCACGCCGATGGCGTGGTAGTCGGTGTTGGCAGCCAGCGCCAGCGCGGCGCAGCCGCCCGCCCACACAAGCCCCTGCCAGCCGGGCAGGCCGTTTTCCTTTTCAAAGCGCTTGAGTCCTGCCATAGCCAGCACGCCCAGCGCCAGCGTCCAGTAAACGCTCTGGTGCTGCGGGGCGAACGGTGTGCGGAAAAAGGCAAGGTCAAAAGGCACCTCGCTCAGAAGGCCGAACAGCAGAAGCCGCCGGACGTATTTTTTTACATCGTGGGTGTGCAGAAAGCCCTCCACGGCCAGAAAGCAGAAGATGGGAAAGGCCAGCCGCCCGATATACCGCAGCACACGGTCTGCCGCCAGCAGGGTGCTGACCGGGATGCCACTGCAGCTGGCAGCACCGGCGGCGAGGGCCGGCAGCAGGATACCGGCTTCGATGCAGGAAGCACCGATGTGATCAATGAGCATGGTGATGCAGGCGATGTATTTGAGCGCTGTGCCGCTGAGTCCACAGCGGACAGGGGCTTTGGCAGTCTCGGTCATAAGGAATCCCTCACTTGATAAAAAATCTACTTTTTGTGCTTTTTTAATGATACGGCGCAGGCTGGCAGGCTCCTGCGTCATCTTTGACAAAATACGCCGGAAAGGCGCATAAATCGGGCAAAAATGCTTGACAGAAAAGGCGCGGGATAGTACAATCAAGAAGATAATTGAACTATCTCAAATGAAAGATGAAAAAGATTCACAGAGAATCGGGCGTCTCCGAACCAGTAAAAACGGAAGGAGGCTTTGGGCATGACGCTTTTTTCCTACGAGATTTTTGATGCCGTGGCCCGGCAGGGCAGCTTCAACAAGGCGGCACAGCAGCTGCACCTGACCCCATCGGCCATCAGTCACGCCATTGCCGTAATGGAGGAGGAGCTGGGATTTGCTCTGTTCAACCGCGGCAAGAACGGCGTATCCATGACCAGCTACGGTGCATCCCTGTACCCCTCTATTCGCGATGTGCTCAACAGCGACGAGGCCCTCAAGCAGAGCATCGCCCGTCTGAACGGCCTGGAAAAGGGCAAGGTGAAGCTGGGCGTATTCAACTCGGTGTGTGCTTCGCTGCTGCCGGGCCTGCTCAAAAGCTTTATGACCCACTACCCGCAGATCGAGATCGAGGTGTATCAGGGCACCTACGACGATGTGAAGGAATGGCTGCGAACCGGTCAGGTGGATATCGCGTTCCTTTCCTCCACCTGCCGTGAAGAGTTCAACCTCACCGAGCTGTTCCGCGAGCCGCTGCTGTGCATCGTGCCGCAGGACTGGCCCGAACCGGAAAACGGCGTGATGACTCCCGCCCTGATGAACGGCCAAAGCTTCGTTGTGCAGTGCGATGCCACCGATGCTGAGATGCGCCAGTTCCTGAAAAAATATAAGATCGGCACCGAGCGCCGCTGCCATGTCATTGACGACCAGTCCAACATCGCCATGGTGGAAGCAGGTCTGGGCATTTCCATCATGCCGCAGATGCTGCTGCGCGACTGCAAGGCCGCGATCAAGATCTATCCCATCGAGCCAGAGGAAGACCGTGTGGTGGGCCTGGCTGTGCAGCGCCCCGCCGCAATGGCCCCGGCAGTGGAACAGATGTTCCACCACATCGTGGACTACTGCAGGCAGATCGAGCTGAGATGAGCCGGACACCTTTATACTATACCATAAAACAGTCTGTGTGTGGAGCATGGACTGTTTTTTTATTAAGAAAGAGCGATTGTATCAGCGTGCAAAATCCGCTATACTTAGAAAAACAGGCTGGTTTTATGCAGAAGCCTTGATTGGAGCAGAAAGATGAAGACCATAAAACGACGTGCCTTTTGCAAGGCGGCAGCAGCTGCCGTGGCAGGCGTGCTGGCCCCGCACGCGGCGGCAGAGGCTTTGCTGCCGCAGGACGCACAGGCTGTGGTGGGCAGTGCGGTGCCGGAGGATTACTACTCCTTTGCCTTCCGCAGCGACCACAGCGAAACAGATCTCTCCCACGATTTTTATTATACAGATGCCTTTTTTGAGAACACGGCGCTGCAGTACAGCCACAAGCTGGCACTGGCAACGCTGGGCCTTGTGGCGGCAAGCGGCAACACCTACCAGAGCGATGCGCTTTACTGGGTGGAGGGTGAAGCGGGCCGTGAGGACAGCATTGCGGATGCCTACCAGAAGCTTGGCTTTGCCAATGCGGTCTATGCGGGCTACCAGTGCAGCCTGAACACCCCGGTGGATACCGCGGGCTGTGCTTTTGCGCAGAAAACACTGGTACAGGATGGCCAGCGCACCACCATTATTGCAGCCATGCTGCGCGGTGTCGGCTATGGTGCCGAGTGGGCCAGCAACCTGCATGTGGGCGAAGGCGGCGGGCACTATGGCTTTGTGACAGCAGCAGAGCATTTTTTTGAAGATCTGCAGGACTACCTGAAAAAAGCCGAGGCTGCAGCGGGAACGCTGGGCACCATCAAGCTCTGGCTGGGCGGCTACAGCCGCGGCGCGGCTGTGGCAAACCTGACGGCGGCGCGCATCCGGCAGCAGCTGCCGCGGATCGCGCAGGAAAATACCTTTGTTTACACCTTTGCCGCACCGGCGGCACTGACGGCAGCAGACCGCCCGGATCTGCAGGCGGACTACGACAACAACCACACTGCAGACGGCGGACTGAAAACGGATTGGGATGTAAGCAATATCTTCAACATCATTTCCAGCGGCGACATCGTGGCCCGCGTGATGCCGGAAGAGTGGGGCTACCACCGCAACGGAAACGACCGCTTTCTGCCCTCCACGGCGTACCAGAACGAGCTGGATGATCTGAGCATCATCGAGAGCCGGATGGGCGGCGTGCCGCTGCGGTTCGACCAGCTGGCCACAAAGGAAGATGTGGATTCGGTGATCGTGGCGGCTCTGGCGTTCTGCAAAAGCGCCGCAAATTACCACGAAAAATATGAAGCTGCCTTTATGGATATGCTGCAGTGTGCCTTTACCCTCTCGGAGAAAGAGGCAGCCGAGGGCGTGATCCTGGACGATGAAGCTGTGATGGAACGGCTGCGCAGCATGGAGAACATCCGTAAAATGTCGTGGACGAAGGTGCTGCGTTGCGTGATGACGGCTTCGGCCATGAGCAGACCCATTCTGGAGCAGGTGGGGGCCATCGTGCCGCTGCGGGCGCAGCAGGTGGTGGTGCCGGTGCTGGCGGTGGGTCTGTGCTACGAGGTGGAGAGCGATGTGCTGCGGATGCTGGTGTACTACATCCTCAGCCTGATGAGCGTGAACAGCCCGGCAGACAGCGTTCTGCGTGCGGCATTCTGCCACTACCCGGAAAACTACATCACCCTGATGGAATATTACGACCCCGCCGAGCACGGCATGGAAGCCTATACCCGAAAATAAAATCTCCGGAAAAAAAGAGAGGCTGTTGCAAAATAAAAATGCGATAGCAGCTTGCACAAAGGAATAGCGCAAAATCAGAAACCCGGAACCCTTTTTGAGCCATTTTGGCCCTGAAAAGGTTCCGGGTTTTGTACATGATTTTTCAGAGAGCTATTTTGCAACAGCCTCTTTCATCGCTGCGCAAACGCGAAGTTATTGATCTTCCGAATCCAATCCAAGTTCTTTCAGCTCTTTTTCGTTTTGGATATCTTCATCGGTTTTCTTTCCGGTGATAGCACTATATGCTTCTTTGATGCCATTTTTAACTGCCCATTTGATAACGAAATACAGCGCAATCAAAATAATAATTGCGGTTCCTCCGCTTATGCCTAATTCATTCCACATGATTCAATCCTCCAAATGCAGATTTGTTGAACTGAGCCGAGTATACCATACTCTATTAAGAATAGCAAAAGGCAGGATACCACTACCATAGTGATACCCTGCCTTTGCTCGTTCCGGTTCTCGTCCTGTACCGCCCACCACAAAACGGCAGTCATCCCGGTAGACATTCCTAGCCGTTGGGAACCTTGACGGAATCTGACGGCTGGCACCTGTACGGGTTGCGTTTGCTGATTTTTCCGCAGCCCCTTGGCAGAGCTTTGAAAAATCAGAACGCTGTCCCAGCCTCGGCTCCCTGTTTCCGCCGCAGGCGGCGGTCGCCTCCGCTGCAAACAGCTGCAGATCCATCATGCTCTCCTTTCCTCTGCGGCTCACATCTGCAAAGCGGACATTCTCCGGGTAGCGTTCGGCCAGCAGCACAAAGCAGGCTTTGGCCAGCTCAAAGGCACCGCGCACCCATTCTTCGCAGGGCGCATCCACGCTCACTGCCAGACGCGGGCCGTCCGGCTCATCAAAGACTTCGCTGTAGGCGTTCTCTTCCCCGGCCAGCAGGTACACAAGGCCCTGCATCACGGTGCTGGCTCCTGCACAAACGATGTCCTGCCCGGCAGGCGCATAGCCCGCATGACCGGCAGCTTCCAGCCGGCAGCTCAGCCCGGCGGGGGTATCCATCTCGCTGTAACAAACTTTCATCATAAAATTCACCTCCTTTTTAATGGATGTCCATGGCACGTGCAGCGGCGGCCACCGGCAGGGCATTGCCAAGGCCTGCCAGCTTTACCGCCTGCCCGTCCTTCTGCGCAGACGCACCGCCTGCACTGCGGGCCGGTTCGTCAGGCCCGGTGCCCTGCTGGGCGATCACCGCCGCCATCTGTGCCATCTGCTGCTGCATCCTAGCCAGCTGCTGGGCAAGGGTGCCGTTCTGCCGCACCCTCTGGCGCACCTTCTCAATGCCTTCAAAGTCCATCATTTCCAGTGCCGCAAGGGCGGCATCGGCATTTTCCGGCTTGAAAAAGCCCAGCTGATAGCACTCCTTGGCCGTCTCGTTCTGGGAAAGGCGGCTGAAGGTGCTCTTCTTGGCGGCGCTCACCACAATGTCAAAGATCGGCTCCCGGCTGCCCAGTTCCACGCCGCCCACGCTGCCGCCGGGCACCGCCCGCAGCGCCTGCGCCGAGAAGGGCACGAACCGGCTCTCGCCGCTTTCGCCCACGATGCGGAATACCCGCTGCTCGTCGTAGAACTGGCGCATCAGCTCGATGATGAGATAGCACTGCTTTGCAAAAGCACGGTAGGCGCTCTTGAGCATATCGCGGCTGAGTTTGCTGCCTGCCTCCTGCAAGGCCGCAATGGCGCTGGCTGCGGTCACGCCTCCGGCAGTGCCGCCCTGCGTCATGTCCCGGTTGCCGCTGATCTCCTTCAGCTCTTCAATGCGGCTCTGGCGGTAACTCAGGCTGTTGCCCTGCAGGCCCGCCGTCTGCAGCGGACGAAAACTGTCGTCGTTGAGCCGTCCCACCACATGCACGATGTCCCGGCTGAAATCGGCCAGCTCTTCCTCGTTGACCCCTGCCGTGTCGCTGAGCACATACCGCTGCTTTGCACTCAGCAGCACGTTCTCGTCCATGGCATGGTTCATCTTGTCAATGGCGGTCTGGCAGTCCTTCATCACATCGATGTAGCCAAAGCCCGCCGGGCTGTCCTCCTCCACGAACAGCGGGTCAAATACAAAGGGGTACTGCCCGTGGTCGTACAGGCCGCTTTCTGCCAGCGCCGGGTCGTTCTGGCTGGCGTACAGCACCACGCCGTTGCAGAACTTGCAGTAGTGCAGGACGCTCCTGCCCTCGGGGGAGAGCTTTTTGTAGTACCAGTCCACCACGACGCTCTTGTCGCTGGTATCAAGGCCGCCGTCGTGGATGTAATGCGGCACGTCCAGCACGCTGGCAGTGTGTCCGGCCAGCTGGGGCCAGCGGCTTTCCAGCTGTTTGGTGTTCTCCATGCTCAGGGAGAAAAAGTGGGGCGAGGCCTGGATATCCGCCACGCCCGGCTCCCAGTAGAGCATCAGCAGGTTCACGCTGCGCACCGCAATGTCGCCAATGCCGCCGCGCATTGCAGGGTCCCAGAAGATACCGGTCACGCCGGTGCCCTGTTTGAGCTTGCGCCACCAGCAGTCGCTGTACACCTGCTCGTAGTCGGCCTGTTCCAGCACCACCGGCAAAACGCTGGAAAGTGCCCGTGCGGTGTTCTCGTCATCTGCCTCTCGGGGCAGCACGTTCGGTTCCGGGTAGTTGTCCATGGCATCGGCGTGCTTGTTGGCAATGCTGTTGAACAGCCACCCACTGGCAGTCTGGGGCTTGCCCTCCATCATGGGGTTCTGGTAGTTCTTCCAGTGTCCCATCCGGAACCACAGCTCGTTGTCCACAATGCGCTTGTCCAGCGCAGCCTTGCCCGCCTTGTACCGCTGCAAGGTCTGCATGGCCTCGGCCACCTGTGCTTCACCCACGGGCAAAGCTTCGTTCTCGTAATCGTCCATTGCGTTTCTCCTTTAAATTCTGTAAAATCTTGCCCGCTTGTGCAGGTTCAGCGGGTCGTCGGGCATGGGCGGCGCAGCACAGCGAACCGGCGGGCTGATAGGGTTCTCCATCAACACATAGCGGCACTCGTCGTAAATGTGATCCTCCTGCCGGGTGTCGATGTCCTCCACGTTGCTTTCGTCGTACACAAGGTTCGGGATCGTGCGGATAAAGTGCTTGCAGGTATTGAACACCTGAAACATCGGCCTGCCGTCCGCATCAAAATTCAGCCGGTAGTGGAACTGCATCTTCCCCGCCAACCGGGTGTGGTCACCGGGGACCCAGTGGAGAAAATGGGGGCCCCGCTCCATCATGGCGGCAATGCTCTCGCCCCGGCTCTCATCAAAGATGGCGGGATCGGCCACCCCCAGAATGGTGCGGCCCTTGAGCATCGGGTCGTTCTGCTCTGCCTCCCGGATGCGCCGGGCCTGTTCCACCGGGTCGATGCGCAGGCCCTCGTTCGGCCTGCCGGTGCAGCCGTACAGCTCCTTGATGCGGTACAGCCGCCCCTCCTCGTCCGCTGCGTACCACCCCACCGAGAACGGCTTGGAAAAGCCAAAGTCGAACCCGCGGTAGATCTGCCAGTGCTTCGGGATGGTGAACGGTGCGATCACATGGGTCCAGCGCTGGTCTTCGTAGCGGGCCGGGTCGTTGCGCCATTCGGTAAACACCTGTCCGGAAAAGCTGTCCCAGCTGCCGTAGAGCAGCGCCTGCTTTTCTGCTTCCGGCATACTGGCAAGGCTTGCAAGGTAGCCGGGGTCGTTTGCCAGCAGGGCGGGGTTATCAAAAATGCTGGAAGGGATGAACACCCGCGCCCGCTGCAGCTTCTGTTCGGTGCCGTCCGGCAGCTTTACCGTGTATTCTTCGGTGATAGGCGTGCCGGGCGGTGCGGGCGTGATGAACCGTGCCTTCACCCACCCGTGGCCGATGCCGCCGGGATTGGTGGTGGCCCGCATGTACACCCGGGTGCCCGGGCCGGTGGGACGGTTTCGGCTCATCATGTAGCTGTACTCTTCCCATTCAAAGTGGGTCAGCTCGTCAAAGCCGATAAAATCGAAGGCCTTGCCCTGATAATTGGTACGGTCCTTGGTGTACTGCATGGAGCCAAAGTAAATTTTTGCCCCGCTGGGGAAGTTCCACACATGGGCCGTGGCGTTGTACTGTGCCTGCGGGAACGCCCTGTGGTAGTACACCTGGCTCTTGTCCACCAGATCAGAAAGCTGCGGGTAGGTCTTGCGCAGGATCAGCGCCCGGTAGTGCGGAATGTGCACCTGCCGCAGCGCTTCGATCACCAGCGCGTCGCTCTTGCCGCCGCCTGCTGCACCGCCGTACAGCGCTTCCGGTTCCGGGCGGCTCATAAATTCGGCCTGCCGCGGCTGGGGCCGCCAGACCACCGGCACTCTTGCTTGTACAATGCTCATGGTTCTTCCTCCACCGTCGGCAGCAGCACCACGCCGCACTCCGCTCCTTCTGCCTGTGCCCCCTGATCGTTCAGGGTCTTGGCTACACCGGCCAGATCCTTGAGCACCGCCGTGGCCTCCTTGAGGTCTTTCATGGTGCCTGCTCCCGATGTGCCTTCCTTTTTTGCCGCCTTCTGCCGGGCATTCAGTTCCCGCACCTGCTGTGCCAGCAGGGTGCTCAGGGTGTCCGTGGCTCGGCTCAGGCTGGCCAGCCCTCTGGCCTGTTTTGTCTGCCCCATGGTGTTGGGTATCAGCTCCTTTCCGCCCTGGTGTGCTGGGCTATGGCAAAAGGATACCACTGGTGCTGCTTTCCCAACAGTGTGCACTTTTACAGGGCCATAGCGTATATTTTAAATTAAAGAATCCGATTCGTATATTTTCGTCCCTTGTAATTCATCGCTGTTTCGTATCTTTTCAAAAGCAGTGTTTTTTCCCCATCAAAATTTGTGGCAGACCCGCAGAAAACCTTCAAAGTCGTACTCATTTGCGATTTTTGGACAGAAAATGAAAAAAGTGTGTTTATTCTGTGGACAAATGCTTTTGTAAAATGTTACAATAGGTTCTGTTCTTTCTCGTCCCACGCACGGACGGGATGTTTTATCTGAATCAGGAGGTTCCTCATGTTAGAAAACATCTTTCATCTGAAGGAGAACCACACCGATGTCAAGACCGAGATCATGGCAGGTATCACCACCTTCATGACCATGGCTTACATCCTTGCGGTCAATCCCAACATCCTTTCTGCTTCCGGCATGGATTCGGAAGCCGTTCTGATCGCCACCGCGCTGGCATCCTTTGTTGGCACTGCGCTTATGGCTCTGCTTGCCAACTATCCGTTTGCACTGGCACCCGGCATGGGCCTGAACGCCTACTTCTCCTACACGGTCGTTCTCACCATGGGCTACAGCTGGCAGTTGGCCCTGATGGCCGTCTTTGTAGAGGGCATCATCTTCATCGTGCTGTCCCTCACCAATGTCCGTGAGGGCATCTTCAATGCCATCCCCATGACCCTGAAGAGCGCCGTCAGCGTGGGCATCGGCCTGTTCGTTGCTTTCGTTGGCCTGCAGAACGCAAAACTGATCGTCAACAGCGATTCCACCCTCGTCACCTACCAGCACTTCAAGGGCGAGACCTTCTCCAGCGTGGGCATGGGCGCGATCCTTGCCCTGTTGGGTATCGTGATCACCGCCATCCTGCTGGTAAAGAAGGTCAAGGGCGGCATCCTGTACGGCATTCTTATCACCTGGGTGCTGGGCATCCTCTGCGAGATTGCCGGCATCTATGTTCCCAACCCCGACGCAGGCATGTACTCCGTCATTCCCACCGCCTTCGTCAGCTTCGACTTCTCCGCGCTGGGCAAGACCTTCGGTCAGGTGTTCAAGACCGATTTCTCCGGCGTTGGCATCCTGAACTTCTTCGCCGTCATGTTCTCCTTCCTGTTCGTTGACCTGTTCGATACTCTGGGCACCCTGATCGGTGTTGCCTCCAAGGCCGACATGCTGGACGAGGACGGCAAGCTGCCCCACATCAAGGGCGCACTGATGGCCGACTCCATCGCCACCTGCGCAGGCGCTGTGCTGGGCACTTCCACCACCACCACCTTCGTCGAGAGCGCTTCCGGCGTCACCGAGGGCGGCCGCACCGGCCTGACCTCCATGACCACCGGTGTGCTGTTCCTGCTGGCCGTGGTGTTCAGCCCCCTGTTCCTGACCATCCCCAGCTTTGCGACCGCTCCGGCCCTGATCATCGTTGGCTTCTACATGATGGGTTCTGCCCTGAAGATCGAG
>OHRS01000645.1_pt1 | contig 16806 bp, 14 predicted proteins | sample 1578441 | NCBI WGS metagenome assembly OHRS01 (sample SAMEA3879592, study PRJEB24766) | human gut metagenome | biome: human-associated habitat; feature: feces | place: USA | collected 1985/1987
GCCGCCGATGACTGCTGCGCCGCCGATGACCACACCGATCACAGCGCCGCTGCCGTCGTCGCCCGGCTCCGGATCGGGGTCAGGGCTGGGGCCGGGGCCCGGGTCGGGTTCTGGTTTGTCCACAGACTCCCACAGCGCGGTCAGCGTTGTGTTGGCGGTCAAGGTCAGCTCCATGCCGACGGGGTAACGGTTGTCGGCTTCATCCTGCCAGGCTACGAACCGGTAGCCGTTCAGCGCCGGGGCTGCTGCCACGGTGGCCTTTTCGCCTTCCGGGTAGATCTTGCTTTCGTAATCTACGCCTGCTGCGCCGGTGCCGTCGTTCAGGTCATAACTGAGCTGATAGCCCTTTTCTGTTACGTTGGGGAACTGGCGTTTGCAGTAATTGCAGGTCTTGGTCACTTTGCGCTCGAAGTGGTCGCCCTTGTTCTCCCACTCAGAAACAGGATCGATCGTATATGCATTGTCTTTTTCGCCGTCGGTGTAGTCATGGGTCTTCATCTCGCCCTCGCTCCACACGAGTTTGCCGTTCAGATAAACGTCTGTGTTGCCTGCATTATACTTAGATTTTTCGCCGAAGCCAAATATCTGCGAGCAGGTAATCCGGTCTCTGGCGGCAGTAACTGTGCTGTTATTGATATTGATTGTGTTCTTGTGAGTGCCTTTGTTGCTGTCATTGATATTCAGTGCCTGTTTATTAAAAGATGTCGAGTTCACCGTACAGTTATTGAAATTGATGGTATAATCCCGCTGATCCGCCTCAAAGTCTGAATAAACATTGACCACCTTGCCGCTGGTATTGAAGGTGCAGTTATCAAAGGTCATTTCCTTGCAATAATAGGTCCAGATTGCGTAATCGCCATTTGGTGCATAGAAAGTGCTGCCAATAAACTTTGCACTATTATATCCCCAGTAAGTAGTTCGCCCATAAAGCGCACAATTCTCCACGACAGTATCATTCGAATGCTTAAATCCAAGATAATTTGCCGTACCAGAGCGAAGCGTCATATTTTTAAAAGTCACATTTTTTGAGCCTTTCAGGCTAAAGTCGTCTTTGTACGTCGTGTCGCACTCACCGGAGTTAAGTACTTTTGCACCAATGTTCCATGCCGTCTTATCTGGCCCCCGCCCCACAAAGGTCAGGTCTTTATCCTTGGTTGTACCGTCACTTGAAATGCCATACAGCGTATAATTACCTTCACCCAGCAGGATGGTGTCGCCACTTTCGGCTTTTTCCACTGCTTCTTTGAGTGATGTATAGGTTCCTTCTTTTCCTTCAATCTTCACATCAGACGATGCTGCGCCGTCATCCGCAAAGACCATCAGGGGAAGCATCTGAAACATCATTGCCGCCGCCAGCAGGGCAGCCAATACCCGATTTTTACCCTTATGTTTCAAAGTCGTTCATTCCTTTCCTCATTATCATTTTCATTGGCTTCTACGGTCTGATCTCAGTCCCGCCTGCGCCTCACCTCCCCGGCTTTTTGCTGTGCCGTCTCTTCTCCGGCTGTACTGATTCTATCATATCACTACCCCCCCCCCCGTATTTCAAGAACAACTTACCTATTTATTGACATTTGGCAAAAAATCGTCTGATAATTCTGCCTGCGGCTATAAATTTTTACCGTTTCTTTGCTTTCCGGCGTCTCTGTGCACAAAAAAGCCCCCCTGCCTTTTCAGGCAGAGGGACTTCTCTTCACTTACCTTCTATCCAGAAGGGAAACGTTTTTGTGTTCCGCTTACAGGGCAGCGACCGCAGCCTTCAGGGCATCCACGCGGTCGGTGTTCTCCCACTTCACGCCCAGATCCTCGCGGCCCATGTGACCATAGGCGGCCAGCTTGCGGTAGATGGGCTTGCGCAGGTCAAGATCACGGATGATGGCAGCGGGGGTCAGGTCGAACACCTTCTCCACAGCCTGCTCGATCTTCTCATCCGAGACGGTGCCGGTGCCGAAGGTGTCCACCATGATGGACACAGGCTTTGCCACGCCGATGGCGTAGGCCACCTGCACCTCGCACTGCTTGGCAAGACCTGCAGCCACGATGTTCTTTGCCACCCAGCGGGTCGCATAGGCTGCGCTGCGGTCCACCTTGCTGGGGTCCTTGCCGGAGAAGGCACCGCCGCCGTGACGTGCATAGCCGCCGTAGGTGTCCACGATGATCTTGCGGCCGGTCAGGCCGGTGTCACCCTGCGGGCCGCCCACAACGAAGCGGCCGGTGGGGTTGATGTAATACTTGGTGTTCTCGTCCAGCAGCTCGGCAGGGATGGTGGCCTTGATGACCTTCTCCATCACGTCAGCGCGCAGCTGTTCCATGCTGACGCTCTCGCTGTGCTGGCTGGAGATGACCACAGCATCCACACGCACGGGCTTGTTGTTCTCATCGTACTCCACAGTGACCTGGCTCTTGCCATCCGGACGCAGATAGTCCATCTCGCCGTTCTTGCGCACCTCGGTCAGGCGCTTTGCCAGCTTGTGGGCAAGGCTGATGGGCATAGGCATCAGCTCCGGGGTCTCATCGCAGGCATAGCCGAACATCATACCCTGATCGCCTGCACCGCCCACCTGATCGTTGGTGCCCAGTGCGATGTCGGGGCTCTGGCCGTCGATGTTGGAGATGACGGCACAGGTGTCGGCATCAAAGCCGAACTTTGCGCGGGTGTAGCCGATATCTGCCACCACCTCGCGGACGACCTTCTGGAAATCCACATAGCAGTTGGTGGTGATCTCGCCCATGATGTGCACAAGGCCGGTGGATGCACAGGTCTCGCAGGCCACGCGGGCATTGGGGTCGTGGGTCAGAATTTCGTCCAGAATGGCATCCGAAATCTGGTCGCAGATCTTGTCGGGATGTCCTTCGGTGACGGACTCAGAAGTAAACAGGTGTCTTGCCATTTGTTTTGCCTCCTAAAGTTTTTACAGCAGGGTGTGTATTTCTTGCTCCAACATTCCGTTCAAGCTTTTTTGCGCGAAAAATAAAAGCGCCCAGAGCCCGAAAGCTCTGAGCGTTGCACTCTTATCTCTCGGTTTCCCGCAGGATTTGGCACCTTGCGCTCACGCGCAGGTTGTCGGGCTTCACAGGGCCTGTCCCCTCAGCCGCTCTTGATAAGTCGGTATTCAGTTGGTACGTTCAGTATTCTATCATTGCTTCGTCAGATTGTCAAGAAGAGTATCACTCTTTTTAGACATTATTCTGAAATTGATGGAGCGTTTCCCTGCTCCGGTACGGCATGGCCGTTCCGGGCGGCGTGGAAAGCGCGCTTTTCCGCATACATCCGCTCGTCCAGTTCCACCAGAAATTTCTCCACGCTGCCGCCCTCATACTTTGCCACACCGGTGGAGAAAGACAGCTGAAAGCTGCCCGCCGGGGCGGCGGCGTTATAGCGTTGCACCCGCTGCTCGATGGCGGCACAGACCTTATTCAGGATCTCCTCCGAGCCGTGCCGGATCAGCACCATGAACTCATCGCCGCTTATGCGGATAGCTACCGAGTTTGCCACCAGCGCTCCGGACAGGATGTGACCGATCTCCTGAATGGCGCGGTCGCCCGCACCATGACCGTAGGTGTCGTTGATCTCCTTGAAGCAGTTCACGTCCATCATGATGCCGTAAACATCCTTTTCCTGCGTGGCGTGGATGCGCTCCAGACAGTAGTTCATGTACTTGCGGCCAAACAGACCGGACAGCTCGTCGATATAGCTGCGCAGACTGCGGAGCTGACTGTCCACAAACACAAAGGCGATGGCCACCGACAGCCAGCCGAAGGCCATACCGTAGAACGCGCCCTGCAGCACCGTGCCCACCGCACAGGTGATCACAAAGTAGTACACCGAGAAAAACTCCACCGTAACGCCATCGCGCTTGGCCTTATGCACCTGCCACACGCTCTCGGCATAATAGCCGAACAGCAGCAGGTAAAGCAAACTGTTCAGCGGACCGCGATGGTAAACGTTGTCCGCGGAGATGGTAAAGATCCATCCTGTGCCGAAAAGGTTCGCCGCCAGCAGCGCCAGAACAGCCAGCAGCGGCGCGCCCAGGAACAGATGCCTTCTGCGCAGGCGTCCGGTGCTGTGGTAGACCCGGAAGTCCACATACAAACACCACGCAAAGCCCACGCTCACGGTAGCGCCGGTGCAGACGGTGTTCATGAGGTACAGCCAGAACCGGCTTGCCGCGCCGGGCACGCCGTCCAGCAGAAAGCTGATCGTCTCTGTCGCCTGTGCCAGCAGAGTCACCACCAGCATCCGGCAGAACAGCTCACTTCCAACACTGTTTTTACTCTCGCCGCGCACCCGCAGCAGAAACAGAAAGCATACCAGCACCGCCCCTGTGCCATTGGCCACAAGGATCTCGGGTATATTCATTGCATTTCCTCCCCTGCCCGCCTTATCCCATAAGGCAGACAGCCCCTGTTTTATACAGTATCTATCTGTATTATATACCCTGCCGCGCCCTGCTTGCAAGGCTTGGCATCAAAAAGGGCCGCTGCACAGCAATTTGTGCAGCGGCCCTTGGGAAAACCAGACGATCCAGAACAGCCTTCGCGTGCGCTCTGGTTCTGTTCTGCGGAAATATTATTTATAATTGCATTTTTTCGCAGAAAGATCAATAGCCCTTTGCCTGCTCGCCGTTCAGAATTTTGACAGCGCGGGAGGTGCCCAGACGGTCAGCACCCAGCGCAAGGAAGGTCTCCATGTCCTCCACGGTAGAAATGCCGCCGGCAGCCTTGACCTTGCAGCGGCCATGCACACCCTTGACCATCAGCTCCACATCGTGGAAGTTTGCGCCTGCGGTGGAGAAGCCGGTGCTGGTCTTGATGTAGTCCGCGCCTGCCTCGCAGACGATATCGCACATCTTTTCCTTTTCCTCGTCGGTCAGCAGGCAGGTCTCGATGATGACCTTCAGGATCTTGTCGCCCACCGCCTGCTTCACGGCGCGGATGTCCTCGCGCACGGCATCGTACTCCTTGTTCTTCAGGCGACCGATGTTGATAACCATATCCACCTCGGCGGCACCATTCTCAATGGCAGTCTTGGCTTCAAACGCCTTGCTGGCGGTATCCATGGCACCCAGAGGGAAGCCTACCACGCAGCATACCGGGATGCGGCCCGCCATATACTCCACCGCCTGCCTGACGTAGCAGGTGTTGATGCAGATGGATGCGGTGTGGTTTGCAATGGCTTCGTCACACAGGGTCTGGATCTGGGGCCAGGTGGCCTCCGGCTTCAGCAGGGTGTGATCGACATGGGAGAGAATTTCTTCACGAGTCATGTTTTTTTCTCCTTTTTACTTGCTGGCACGGCGCACCTTTGCCATGCCGACAGCACTCAGGGCAATTGCAGTTGCAGAGACCGTTGCACCAATGATGCCCAGCACCAGACCGGAGACCAGAAATGCAAAACCTTTCAGACCACGTTTCATAATACCGTACCTCCTGAAATTATATCAGATATTTTTCTGCCGCTGGCAGAAAAATATCTCACTTACGCTTAAAAACGATGAGCTTGCTGAACACATAATTCAGCACGACCACCACCACGTTGGAGAACACCTTCACCGCCATGCCCCAAAGCGCCTGGGCATCGTAGAAGCTGGTGACAAAGATGGCCGTCGGGCCGTCGGCACCGCCGATGATGGCAATGGCGGCAGAGCCGTCGGAGATGGAGGGAGCGGGCGCTACGCCGCCGGTGGCCATGTGCAGCACCGTATCCGGGCCAAACCAGCCAGCCAACAGGCTCAGCGCACCGTTCATAAAGCTCTCCACCAGAGCCGCCCCCTGGGCGGCCAGCAGGTTGCCGAAGATCATCATGATGGCGGCATCCAATACCAGTGTACCCAGACGGCAGGTGACGAATGCACCAAATTCCCTCGCCATGGCCTTGCCCTGCGTTTTGCTGCGGAACACAAAGGCGCGGTTGGTGCAGTAGGCAAACAGGATGCAGATGATGTTATCCAGCACATTGCCCCAGCTGTTGGCGGCGGTGTAGCCGAACAACTTGTTGAACAGGGCATACAGCACGATGTTGAGCAGGGTGGTCAGCACGCCAAAGATCAGGTAACTGAGCACTTCCCAGTGCTTTTTGAAAAATTTACTCATGGCTTTGTTAACAAAAACAGCCCCGCCGCCGTTTTCCCGGCAACGGGGCTGTTGATCGCATGTGTCAGAAGCTATGCTTCAAACAGGCGGCTGATCACTCAGCGTCGTTGTTCAGCAGAGCCTTCATGGACAGGCTGATGCGCTTCTTGTCGAAGTCGACATCCAGCAGCTTCACATCGACCATATCGCCGACCTTCAGTGCGTCAGAGACCTTCTCAACGCGGTCATTGCTGATCTCGCTGATGTGGACCAGACCATCAACACCCGGCAGGATGCGGACGAATGCACCGAACTTGGTCAGGGAGACGACCGGAGCATGGAAGGTGCTGCCGATGGGGTAGTTGTTCTTCAGCTGCTCCCAGGGGTTGTCCTCGGCCTTCTTGTAGCCCAGAGAGACCTTGTGGTTCTCGGTGTCGATGTCCTTCACATACACCTCGATGGTATCGCCAACGGAGACGACCTCGGAGGGATGCTTGATGCGGTTCCAGCTCAGCTCGCTGATGTGGCACAGACCGTCCACACCGCCGATATCGACGAATGCACCGTAAGAAGTCAGGCTCTTGACAACGCCGGTGTAGGTCTTGCCCACCTCAACGTTTGCCCAGAACTCTTCACGCTTTGCCTTGTTCTGCTCAGCGGTCACCTTGTTGATGCTGCCGACGATCTTGCGGCCGGAGCACTCGGTGACAACCAGCTGAACGTGCTGGCCAACCAGAGCGGTGTAGTCCTCATCACGGCGCATAGTAGCCTGAGAACGAGGAACGAACACCTTGACGCCCTTGACGTTGACCACAACGCCGCCCTTGTTGAACTCGGTGACGTCGCCCTCGACGACTTCGCCGGATTCAGCTGCCTTGGCGATCTCTTCCATGCCCTTGCGAGATGCGAGCTTCTTGCGGGAGAGCTGGATGACGCCATCCTGATCCATAACCTTCTCGACGATGAGGTCCAGCTCATCGCCAACCTTCACCAGGTCTTCGACCTTGGCGGAGGAATCATCGGTCAGCTCGCTCAGCTTGACAAAGCCGGTCTGCTTGGCTCCGATATCCACCTGGATCTCGTTGGCAGAGATGCTGGTCACGATTCCTTTCACAATACTGCCTGCATGAACACGCTTTTCCTCGGATGCATTCAGCATCTCCTCAAAGCTCATGCTGTCATTGATTTCTGCGCTCATACTGTTAAGTACCTCCTCAATAATAGACGATGGCGTTGAAGCCCCGGCTGTCACGCCCGCCACTTTAACATCTGCAAACCATTCCGGCCGAAGTTCGCTCGCTGTCTCGACCGTTACGGCACGCGTGTGTTTTGCGGCGACCTGTACCAGCTTTTGGGTATTGGAAGAATGATGACCGCCAATGACAACAATGATGTCGCATTTTTGGCTGAGGTCTTCCGCTTCCTGTTGCCTCGCCCACGTCGCATTACATATTGTATCAAAAATTCGGGCGTTTGTATAGGCTTTTTTGAGAAACTCCGAACTTTCTTGCCATTTTGTAACCTGAAATGTGGTCTGTGCAACTGCAAACAGGGGTTTTTGCGGGTCAGAGGGGCCTTTCCATGCCTTCAACTCGGCCAGATCGGCAAAAACGAACACCTCTCCGCGGGTGTGGCCCACGATCCCCTGCACCTCCGGATGGGTCTTGTCGCCTGCCACCAGCAGCACTGCCCCCGCCTTTTCGGCCTCGGCGGCAATGCGCTGGATCTTCTGCACGAAGGGACAGGTGGCATCATGGTAGGTGATGCCGCGCGCGTCCAGCTCGTCGTACACGGTGCGCGGCACGCCGTGGCTGCGGATGACCACCTCGTACCCGGCGGGCACATCGGCGATGGCATCCGCCACAAGGGCACCCTTTTTCTGCATATCCTCCACAGCCTGCGGGTTATGGATCAGCGGGCCGAGGGTGGCCACCTTGCAGCCTTCGTTCAGCAGGCCATAGGTCAGGTCCACCGCCCGCTTGACACCAAAGCAGAACCCCGCCGTTTTGGCAACTCGGATCTCCATCTTTTACGCCCCCATCTTTTCCCACGCATCCAGCAGGGCCTGCTTGTTGGCACGCAGCTTTTTGGTGTCGCGGCGGCTCTCCATGGCAAACTGCTCTGCAGGCATCGGCTCGCCGTAGATCACCCGTACTTTGCAGAACAGGTGCATTTTTCCATCCGGCGTATCGTACAGGATACGGCAGGGCACTACGTCCACCCCGGCCCCCGCCGCAATGACGAACAGTCCGCTCTTGGGCGGCAGAAGCTTCCCGTCCTTTTCGCGGGTGCCCTCCGGGAAGATGAGCAGTGTTTCGCCGTTTCTGCACTTTTCTACGGTCTGCTCAATGGCAGCCATTTCATCCTTTGTGCCGCGCACGCACACCGCGCCGCAGCAGCGGAAGAACCATGTGAGCAGGGCGTTGATCTCGAACAGTTCCTTCTTGGCGAACACGATCATCCGCCTGCTCCACCGGGTGACCACGATGAACACCGGGTCGATGGCGGAGACATGGGTGGGCGCAAGGATGCAGCCCTTTGTCTGCACCTTTTTCAGGTTTTCGCGGCCCTCTACATGGATGCGGAAGCCGATATGCCACAAAAGCCACGCAAAGGGCACTAAGATGTAATATAATATCATTTTATCGTTTTATTCACTTTCTCCGCAATGATCTTCTTCATTGCAGCAAGGCTCTGTTCAAAATCCAGCTCCGAAGTGTCCAGCAGCACGGCATCGTCCGCCTGCTTCAGGGGTGCAGCGGCACGGTGGGTGTCCTGATAGTCCCGCTGCTTCACGTCGGCCAGCACCTCTTCATAGGGAGTATCGATGCCCTTGGCCTGATACTCTTTCCACCTGCGTGTGGCGCGGGCTTCCGGCGTGGCGGTGAGGAAGATCTTCACCGTGGCATCCGGCAGCACCACCGTGCCGATGTCGCGGCCGTCCATCAGCACGTCCTGCTTTTTGGCCATATCCCGCTGCAGTTCCAGCAGAAAGGCGCGCACAGCCGGGTTTGCGCCCACGGCAGAGGCAGCCATACCTGCGGCCTCGGTGCGGATGGCGGTGCTCACATCCTCTTCCTTTAAATAAATGTGCTGCTCGCCCTCAATGGAGGCCAGCCGCAGCTCGATCTGGGGAAGCAGCGCGTTCACTGCGTCGTTGTCCTTAGGGTCCTTGCCTGCGCGCAGGGCATACAGTCCGATGGCGCGGTACATAGCACCGGTATCCACATAAATATAGCCCATTTCAGCCGCCAAACGGCGTGCCAGCGTAGATTTGCCTGCACCTGCAGGCCCGTCGATCGCAACAGATACCATTTTATATCTTCTCCTTTTTTGAACTGAACGATTTAAAATGGCCTCTGCTCACGCTCTGGCCATCTTCAGCGGAAAATTATTTTAAATATTTACAAATCTGCGGATTTTCCAGATTTGATTTTTCACAAGCGGGGCCGCAACGGCCAACTGAATCTGCTGCTCGTTCCCTTTGGGAACAGTTGCGCAGCGGTCTGTGAGACTATCCCGGCAACAACTCTTTTTGTGAAAACGTATTTTGAAAACGACCGCAGTCGTTTTCAAAATACAAATCAAAAAAATCTATTCCTATAAATATGCCCAGAGCAGCGCGGAGGGCATTTAAAATTGTTTTATCTGTAATTACAGATTATTTGCAAATGCCTGTGCAGTGCAGAAGGCGATCTGCAGGTTGTAGCCGCCGGTATAGGCATCCACATCCAGCACTTCGCCTGCAAAGTAAAGGCCCATCGCCTTTTTGCTCTGCATGGTTTTGGGGTCCACCTCCCGCACGGACACGCCGCCGCTGGTGATCACCGCGTGGGCCAGATCGCCACGGGCATCAACGGACACCCGCCAGTGCTTCATCAGCTGCACCAGCTTCCTCTTCTGCTCCCGGGTGATCTGGTTGGCCTTGGTAGCCGGGTCGATGCCCCAGCGCGCCACCATCACCGGCTGCATACTGGACGGCAAAAGCTTGACCAGTGCGCCCTGCGCCGCGTGGTTTGCCAGCAGGGCAAAATCCCGCGTGATGCGGTCATAAAGCTGCTCCTCGCTGAGAGCGGGCTTGAGGTCGATCTCCGCATGATACTTGTGTTTTTTCATGTCGCCCAGATGGCTGGATGCGCTCAAAGTCAGCGGGCCGCTGATGCCAAAATGAGTGAACAGCATTTCGCCCTGCTCGTCAAAAATGGCCTTGCTGTCCTCGAACAGGGTCAGGGTGACGTTTTTCAGCGCCAAGCCCATCATCTTTTTGCAGTCCGCGTCATGGCTCACAAGACTGACCAGACTGGGCACCGGCTCGATGAGGGTGTGCCCGGCCTGCTGGGCCAGTTTGTAGCCGTCGCCGGTAGAGCCGGTGGTGGGGTAGCTCACGCCGCCGGTGGCCACCAGCACGGCATCCGCCCGGTACTCCCGGCCGGAGGTGCCCCGCACACCGATGCACCGCAGTGCCGGACCTGCCTTTTTCTTTTTGGGGTGGCGCGGGTTTTCCGGTGCGGCGGGAGCTGCTTCCGGCTCCGGTGTTACCTCTTCCAATAGCAGCTTTTTCGCGCCGTCATGCACGAGTTCAGCATCCTGCGCATAGCGCAAAAGAGCCTGCCGGATCTCCTCGGCCTTGTCCGATACTGGAAACACCCGGCGGCCGCGCTCCACCTTCAGCTCCACGCCAAGGCCCTCGAACAGTTCCATGGTCTTTGCCGGTGGAAAGGCCCCCAGCGACGAATACAGAAAGCGCGGGTTCGTGCGCACATGGCGCAGAAACTCCTCTGCCGGGCAGTCGTTGGTCACATTGCAGCGGCCCTTGCCGGTGACAAGGATCTTCTGGCCGGGCTTGTCCATGTGTTCCAATACCGTCACCTGATGCCCCTGCCGCACGGCGGCACCCGCCGCCATCAGTCCTGCCGCGCCTGCGCCGACGATCAATACTTTCGCCATCCGTTTTCTCTCCCATCGCCTAATAATACGAGTATATCATACCAGAATCGACACGCAAAAGCAATGTTCTGCCGTATTTCTGCCAATTACAACAGCTGGGCAAGGATGCTGTTCTGCACGATGAGACCCGCCGGGGTCAGGGCAAGGGTGCGGCCGTCAAAGCTTGCATAGCCCGCCCGGACGCAGTTTTGCACAAAGGCCAGCTGTGCGGTGGAAAATTCTTTCCCGTAAAGTTTTTTGTATGCATCCAGCGAAAGGCCTTTGCGCAGACGCAGCTGTAAAATAAGGTAGTCCTCTGCGCCGCAGCTGCCGTCCATCACCGGGGCGGCGGCATCGTTCAGGAAAGCGGCGGTGTCCGGCGGGTAGTAGAACCGTCTGCCGCCCATGCAGGAGTGCGCCGCCGGGCCAAGGCCCAGATAGTCGCCGCAGTCCCAGTAAATGAGGTTGTGTCTGCCCTCATAGCCGGGCTTTGCAAAGTTGGAGATCTCGTACTGTTTGTAGCCGTGGTGTTCCAGCTGTTCCACTGCATAAAGGTAAAAATCGGCGGCTTCATCGCCGGTGGGCAGGCCTTCGGGCGGATGTTTACCAAAGGCCGAATCCGGCTCGATCTTCAGCAGATATGCCGAAATATGGGTAGCCCCACCACCCTCGATCAGTTCCAGCGTTTCGTCAAACTCAGCTTCGGTGTAGTGGGGCAGTGCCAGCATGATGTCGCCGCTGATGTTCGCAAAGCCTGCCCGCCGGGCGGCGGCAAAGGCAGCCCGCGCCTGCTTTGCTGTATGCGGTCTGCCCAGCGTGCGCAGCTGGGTATCCCGGGCAGACTGCACCCCGAAGGAGATGCGGTTCACGCCCGCCTCCCGGAAGCCTGCAAGACTTTCTTCCGTCACCGTCTCCGGGTTTGCTTCCAGTGTGATCTCGGCCCCCGGCATCGGCCGGGCCGCATCGATCAGCCGTTTTGCCTGCTCCGGGCGCAGCAGGCTGGGCGTGCCGCCGCCAAAATAAAGGGTGTCCGGCTGCAGAGGTGCTTCCGGCGCAAAGCGGGAAAGCTCCCGCAAAAGAGCCTCCACATAGGCATCCGGCACGCCGCGCTCACCGGGATGGGAATAGAAATCGCAGTATCTGCATTTGGAAAAACAGTAGGGTATGTGTAAATAAAGCCCAAGAGACATACAATATCACAGCCTTTTTCATGAAACGTTCATTTCTATGCAGTATACTATATTCCGTAGACCGGAGCAAGGAAAAAGTGTTCCGGCAGAAAGAGACTGGAGGAGTCCCATATGGATTACAATTACAATGGTTACGATCGAGGCTACACGGAGCCTGCCATGACCTCGGCTGACTATATGAACCGCACCTATCGCTGGATGGCGGTAGGCCTGCTCATCACCTTTGCCGCGGCGTTCGTTACAGCCGCTACCCCGCTGCTGTACGTTGTCAACTCGCTGTATCTGGTGTTCACCATCGCAGAGCTGGTGCTGGTGTATGTGCTCAGCTCCCGCGTGCAGAACATGTCGGTGGGCGGTGCAAGAGCCACCTTCTTTGCCTATGCACTGCTCAACGGCATGGTGCTGAGCTACTACTTCCTGATATTTGATCTGGGCACCCTGGTGCTGGCCTTCCTTGCCACCTCGCTGTACTTCGGCCTGATGGCGGTCTACGGCACTACTACCCACAAGGATCTGTCCGGCTGGGGTCCCAAGCTGATGATGGGCCTGTTCGCGCTCATCATCACCGGCTTTGTGGGCATGCTGTTCGGCATGAGCTTCCTTACCACGGTGCTGTACAGCGCTGTCGGTCTGGTGGTGTTCATGCTGCTGACCGCCTATGATACCCAGAAACTGAGCCAGATGTTCTCCTACTACGCCTATGACGGCGAGCTGGCCGAGAAGGCTTCCATTTACGGTGCACTGACGTTGTATCTGGACTTCATCAACATTTTCCTGTATGTTGTGCGCCTGCTGGGCATGAACAGCCGCCGCCGCAACTGATTTTTGATCCGCAAAGGCTCTCCCGAAAAGGGAGGGCCTTTTTGTTTGGTAATATCATTTAGAATATCCTCCGCTTCGCTCTGGGTATCAACACAGAAGGCCACAGAGGGAAGATGCATTTTCCGGCTGCGGCCCTTCCCCTGAAAGTGCAGCCCAGCCAGACCCGCAGGTCTGGCTGATTTGCAATACTAAAAATAATTATTTCCTCTATTATTGTCAGAGTGAAGCGGAGACAATTCTAAATCGTCACGTCTCCGTGCGCTTTCACAAAATCCTCCGGCGAGACTTCGCCGTTCTGGCGGAGCACCTGTTTCAGCACCTGCATCACGCCGTATTCCCGGTGGGACGGTGCCAGAAACGGCACCTGCGCCCGCAGCGGTCCGCTGCCGTTCTCCATCAAAAAGCCGTACTTCGCGGTGGTGAGCATCTCGGCATCGTTGTAGGTGTCGCCAAAGGCCATCATGCTGTCGGCCGGAATGCCCAGCAGTGCACCCACCTTTGCCAGTGCTGCACCCTTGTGCACACCTGGGTTCATCACGTCCACCCAGTTTCTGCCTGCCACTGCCACCGAGAATGCACCGCCATTTCCGGTGTGGAATGCGCCGTAGATTCGGTCAAAGGCTTTCTGCGAGTCGTCGTTGGGCAGATAGACGGTAAACTTATCCGCCGCCGCTTCCACCGCAGTCAGGTCATCCACGTATTCCACCCGGGTATAAAAATTCTTGAAAACTTTATCGTATTTCTCGTCCTGCTTTTCCGCGTAGGCCGCCTGCAGTCCGCACAAAAGGCCCACGTCTCCGGCCTGCTTTGTGCTGCGGGCCAGCTGCCGCCAGCCCTCGGCAGGCATTTCGGACACAAACAGGTCTTTCCCCTTCCAGCGGGCAGCGCCGCCGTTGTCGCCAATGAGAATGATCTCCTCCAGCAGATCCGGGAACATCGTTTCCAGTGTGTACAGAGGCCGCCCGCTGGCGGCGGCAAACAAGATGCCCTGCCCGGCCAGTGCACGGATGGTCTCGGTAAACTTTGGCGGCAGCTGGCTGTACTCGTCCAGAAGGGTCGCGTCCATGTCCGATGCGATCAGGCGAATGCGGTCCATTGCAGTTTCCTCACTTATCCGATGTAGCTGATGTTCACGTCCATATCGCCCTTATAGCCGGGCAGGCGTGCCGTGCAGGTGCCCTGCCACAGGGCGCAGTCGATGGGGCTGCTGGCAACACCATAATGTGCGTTCCAGATGGTATATTTTTTCAGGCTGTTCAGATCGACACGCTTGCGGTACCACAGGGTAGAGGCATACACACCGGGTTTGTAGCCCTGTGCCTTGACCTCCTCACAGAAGGCGATGGCGCACTTGGTGCGGTCCTTCATACCCAGACCGTCGGCGCGGCCGGAACCATTGGAAGCGCCGGATGCTTCGGTGTCAAAGAAGATGGGGTAATCCAGCTTGCGTCCGTTCAGTACGTAGGCGCAGGCAAAGGCTTCCTCCTTGGCTTCCTCCTCGGTGGTGGCCTGACTGAAGAAATACACGCCCACCTTCAGGCCCGCATTCTTCACATTGGTGAAATGCTCCTCGAACATGGGGTCCAGCACCAGCGTGCCGGAAGCACCATAGCCGCGGTAGCCGATGCGGACGATCACAAAGCTCACGCCTGCCTTTTTGATCTGGTTCCAGTCGATGTTCTTCTGATACTTGGAAACATCCACACCGAAGGTCTTGCCATTTTCCAGCACACCGTCCGCATTGAAGTAATAGAGTTTATTGTCGATGCACTGGATGCCGGTCACCGGTTTGTTGGTGGTCTGGCTGTAGTAGTAGGTCTTGCCGCCGGAGGTGCGCCAGCCGGAATAGACCGGCTCCGTATCGCTCTTGCCCAGCCAGCCGAACAGGAAATTGAGCAGCCAGCTGAAAAATCCGTTCTCATTGCTCAGGTCGATGCACTGGGCCTCGGCGGCATCCATGGCACCGGCATCCAGCGCGGCACGGATCTCTTCCGGTGTCAGCACCACGCTGTTTTCCGGCGTGTGCTGGTTCGTGCTGTTCTCCTCCGCTTCGGTGGCCTGTACAGGCGGCGCTTCCGGGTCCTGTGCAGCAAGCTCCGGGGTCTCCGTCTGCAGGGTGGGCATTGCCGTTTCCTGCTGTGCAGAAACAGTCTCGGTCACTGCCGCGGTATTTTCTTCCGGCTGTGCAGCCAGTGCCAGCGGTGCGCCCATTGAAAAGGTCATTGCCAATGCCAGAACTGCCGCTGCGCACCGCGTTTTGCCGCGGGTGCCGCGGGCAGTCAGTTTATTCCAGAACGTTTTTTTCATGCTGTGCTCCAAACCTCATGCATTTTTATCGGGATGCCGCCCTTCGCAAAAAGGGCAGCGTTTCATCTTCTCAATACTCTTTCAGTATACACCCGCGGGCAAGCCCCCGTCAATTGCCGCACACTGCAAAGCGCAGCTCCGAAAAGCTGCCGCCCCGGTATCAGAAAATGCTCCAAAACAGATACGTCTCAGCCCGCAAAAACATTGCACAAAGCCAAAAATTGCAGATATTTCCAGCAAAATCAGCATTTTGTCTTGTTGTCTTGACATGTGTATGGTATTATACTTGACATGCAGTTTTTGCATTGAATCCACCATCTTGAAACAGAAAGGCAGTTTCTCATGTCAAATGTGAAAGATTTCTTAAAACGCAAGGATATCGTCATCACCCCGCAGCGCTATCTCATTGAAGCGCTGGGTGCCATGGCGCAGGGCCTGTTTGCCAGCCTGCTGATCGGCACCATCATCAAGACGCTGGGCCAGCAGACCGGCCTTGACGTGCTGGTAGACCTTGGCGGCTACGCCACGGCCATGAGCGGCCCGGCCATGGCCTGCGCCATTGGCTGGGCGCTGCACTGCCCGCCGCTGGTGCTGTTCAGCCTGATCACCGTAGGCTACTCGGCCAATGCTCTGGGCGGCGCAGGCGGCCCGCTGGCCGTGCTCATCATTGCCATCGTGGCTTCCGAACTGGGCAAGGCCGTGAGCAAGGAGACCCGCGTGGACATCCTCGTGACCCCGCTGGTGACCATTTTTTCCGGCGTGGGCCTTTCCATGCTGATCGCCGCACCCATTGGCGCTGCCGCAAGTCAGGTGGGCACCCTGATCATGTGGGCCACCGAACAGGCTCCGCTGGTCATGGGCATTCTGGTATCCGTCATTGTGGGCGTGGCGCTGACCCTGCCCATTTCCTCTGCCGCCATCTGCGCCGCGCTGGGTCTGACCGGCCTTGCCGGCGGTGCCGCCGTGGCAGGCTGCTGCGCCCAGATGATCGGCTTTGCCGTGATGAGCTACAAGGAGAACGGCGTGGGCGGTCTGGTCAGTCAGGGCCTTGGCACCAGCATGCTGCAGATGGGCAACATCGTCAAGAACCCCCGTATCTGGATCGCACCCACGCTGGCCAGTGCCATCACCGGCCCGCTGGCTACCTGCGTGTTCCACTTTGAGATGAACGGTGCCGCTGTCTCTTCCGGCATGGGCACCTGCGGTCTGGTGGGCCAGATCGGCGTGTACACCGGCTGGGTCAGCGACATTGCCGCCGGTACCAAAGCCGCCATCACCCCGATGGACTGGGCTGCCATGGCGCTGCTGTGCTTTGTTCTGCCCGCCGTGCTGAGTGTGATCTTCTGCGAGATCGAGCGCAAGCTGGGCTGGATCAAAGAGGGCGATCTGAAGCTGAACTAACTTTTAGAATTGTCTCCGCTTCGCTCTGACAATATCAGCGGAAAAATATTTTTATATATAGCAACGCCGGAATGACTGCGGTCATTCC
>OHRS01000656.1_pt1 | contig 16623 bp, 17 predicted proteins | sample 1578441 | NCBI WGS metagenome assembly OHRS01 (sample SAMEA3879592, study PRJEB24766) | human gut metagenome | biome: human-associated habitat; feature: feces | place: USA | collected 1985/1987
CGTTCATCCGGTCCCGCATGAACGGGATGGCGCGGAATGTCTTCCGGAGTTTCTCATGACTGACGCCTATCATTTCCGGTTCGTATGGAGCGCCGGCACGTTTAAGACAATCCCGGACGACATTGAAAGGAAGAATCTGGTCCCGGATCTTGCCGCTGAGTTCAGGCCAATTGTCTCTTACTGCCATGAGTTGTTTACGGATGATGTCACGGCCGACATACTTGGATTTGCTTTCCACAAGGGCGCGGGCAAGATGGTCCGGCATACCTTCGAACACTTCACGTATATGCTTTTCCATATCATCCCATTCCGGCCATTTGGCCACTGCTGCATCAATATCAATTTTTGTAAAATCCTTGCTCAGAAGGTATTCCATACAAGCAACCGAAACGAGCGTACCTATAGCCACGCTAAAGCCATGAGACATATGCCTGCCGTTATGGCAGAGGCCCTCCATATCCCAATAATGGCTAAAAAGGTGTTCAGCTCCCGACGCCGGACGGCTGGACAATATCGACTGCATCGCAAAACCGCTCATGATCAATTCATACGCAAGTTTGCCGACAGCAATCACATCGCCGGCAGCCATGGCATCAGGATCGGAAAGCGCGTCGCGCAAATTCTTCTGTACAAGCGAGAAAGCGAATGGATCAATGCTTTCGCTTCCTACTGCATCAGCAATCATCCAGTCTGCCCCTGAAGGGATTTTCGCTATCATGTCTCCGTAACCGGATGCCGTAATTCCGGCAGGAGCCTTTGCGGCAACGGCCGGATCCATCACCATGCCAAGAGGTGCCGGACAATCGAATGTCTGCTTGTTGCCGTGATATGTGACGGAGGCACCGTAAGAAGTATAGCCGTCCATGGAAGCTGCCGTTCCGACTATGATATAACGCCTTCCGAGATGATAGGAAGCCAGTTTTGTCAAATCATTGATGACACCTAGACCTACCGCGACCGCGATGACATCCCGTTCCTTCAGATATGATTCGAGCTGCTCCAGATAAGACCATTCGGCATAAAGACCGGGATCGGTGAAAACGAATGGATGGTCCGTATTTATACCGACATCATTAAGGTAGCCATGGACGGTTTTCCCGGCAATTTCATAAGTGATTTTATCAGCCACGACGACCGCCGTTTTCCCCGGAAACAGGCTGTCGAACATCGCCGGAATTTTTTTCATTGCACCGACGCCAAATTCAAGTGCCTTGGTATCTCTCACCCTTTTCAGGATATTTTCAATTTCGTTCATAACCTCAGAAAGCGAGTCTGATTTTCATTCCGCAACGGTTTCAGTTTCGCAAGCAAATCACTGCCAATGCAAAAGTCGCAAGAATGGTTTTCAATACATTGATTATCATTACATTATCGTAACGAAACCTCAATATGAACCGCCCTGGTCCACGAATCAAAATTAGCAAATAAAACGTTACTTCCAAGGTTTTCCGAGAGATAATGGCCAGCCGGAAAAACAGTGAGGCCGGCCATTTACATGGTCAGCCTCAACATACCTTCCGGGGACAAACCTAACCTCAGAAGCACATCAACACTCGTAAATTCCACCTTTACCGAAGAGGTAATTCTCCGCCTCTTTCATAAGTCCTGCCCTGTAAATCAGGTCAATGCCGGTAAATCTATTCCTCATGAACGGAATGGCGCGGAACGTACTGCGGAGTTTCTCACGGCTTACACCGATCATCTCAGGCTCATACGGAGCGCCCACCCGTTTCAGACAATCATAAACTTCATTGAACGGAATGATCTGCTTGCGGATTTTCTCGCGCAATTCAGGCCAATTGTTCTTCACTGCCTCAAGCTGTTTGCGGATACCTTCGCGGCCAGTATACTTGCCCTTGCTCTCCACGAGACCTCTTGCCAAGTGACCCGGCTTGCCGTCAAACACCTCATGAATAGTCTTCTCCATCTCTTCCCACTCCGGCCACTGAGCCACCGCCTTGTCGATATCCATTGACGTAAAGTCCTTGCCGACAAGGTATTCCAGACATGCTGTAGAAACGAGAGTTCCGATAGAGACCTTGAAACCATGTGACACGTGCTTGCCGTTATGACAGAGTCCTTCCATATCCCAATAGTGGCTGAACTGGTGGTCGGTGCCTGAAGCCGGACGGCTGGAAGACATTGCCTGCATTGCGAAGCCGCTCATGATAAGGCCGTCGGCCAATTTTCCGGTAGCCTCTACATCACCCGCAGCCACAGCGTCAGGATCGGACAATGCGTCACGCAACTTGCTCTGTACCAACGAGAATGCGAACGGGTCAATGCTTTCGCTGCCTACTGCATCGGCAATGATCCAGTCGGCGCCGGCAGGAACCTTGGCCATAAGGTCGCCATATCCGGATGCGGACATCCCTTCCGGTGCCTTGGCTGCAACAGTAGGATCGAGCACCATTCCGAGAGGTGCAGGGCAATCAAATGTCTGCTTGTTGCCCTCAAAAGTAATTGATGCGCCATAAGCGGTGTAGCCGTCCATCGAAGCTGCTGTACCTACTATTATATAACGTCTTCCGAGATGACTCGAAACCAGTTTCGTCAAATCATTGATGACACCGGAACCTACGGCCACGGCAATGACATCGCGCTCTTTGAGGAATGCTTCCAGTTGCCCGATGTATGACCACTCGGCGAAAAGTTCAGGGTCCGTGAAAATGAAAGGAGACTCCGTATTGATGCCGGCATTTTTCAGATATCCATAGACTGCTTCGCCAGCGACAGCGTAAGTATTCTTGTCTGCCACTACGATAGCTGTCTTTCCCGGAAACAATTTATTGAACATCGCCGGAACTTTTTCCATGGCTCCCACGCCAAATTCCAGCGCCTTGGTGTCTCGCGCTCTTTCCAGAGCTTTTTCGATTTCACTCATGATAGTATATGTTTCATTTCTTTACAATGACGAGCGTAAAACCTCTTTCGGTTTTCATAGCTTACTACAAAAGTACTCAAGTTTTTTCATTTTCAAAACATTTTCAGGAAAAATAGAATAAAAAATGAAACAAAATGATTTTTTTTGCTTATCTTTACACATCGATTTATGCGAAATCACGTCTGAATAGACGACAACGGTATCAGCATCCGCATATTCGACAAGAACGGCAGCGAAGTACGAAATCATCGAGTTCATCCTGAAGCGGATTGAAAAACATACAAAGTTACGCAAACTTTTCATTTAATTAATTTATTCGTACATTTGCAACGAAGCGAAATCAAAAAAAAGCAAACGAAAATGATAAGTATTGCAGAACGGCACAAGTACATCAAGGATCAACTTGCCAAAAACGGATTTATCAGAGTCCTGGACATAGCAGACCAGCTGGGCGTCACAGGAGCAACCATCAGAAAGGATCTCAGAATCCTTGAAAGTCAGGGAGTTCTGTACAGAACCCACGGCAGCGCTTCACCGGTCAAGCCGCATGTGATGGACATCAGCATCGACGAGAAGACATCACAGCACATCGAAGAGAAGCAGGCGATCGCAAAGGCCGCCCAGACATTGATAAAACCGGATGACGCCATAATCCTGGCATCAGGTTCCACCGTTACCGCATTCGCCGAGAAACTGGAGCCGAACGGCATGATCAATGTCGTGACCCCGTCATTGGGCATCGCGGTCCTCATGCACAGCAGGAGCAATGTCAAGGTATTCATCCTGGGAGGAGCATTGTACAAAAACTCTTTCTCCGTGCGCGGCGAGTATGCTGTAGAGGGATTGAAAAACGCCAGCTGCTCAAAGCTTTACATCGGCTGCGACGGCATTGACCTCGCTTCCGGCGTGACCTGCGCGACGATCGAAGAGGCCGAGCTTACGAACGCCATGATGAAAGCGGCTTCACAGACGGTCGTGCTTGCGGATTCATCGAAATTCGGCAGACGCGGATTCGGAAAAATCGGCAACATCGAAGACATTGACATCATCATTACCGACAAGGGAATGCCGGAATCATTGAGAGAGAAGATCGAGGATGCAGGTGTGCAGATTATAATTGCCGACGAATAGGAATATTCGGGAAGCAGCGTTCCAGCACAGCATCAAATTCAGATACACACGGACCGGAATCCATGAAAGAGGTTTCCCGGTCCGTATTTTTATAAAGGCCGAAGATTCTGGTGCAATGCCTGACCGCCGAATGGATGTCGTGGGAGGAAAATATTATGGCCGGAGCATTCTCGCATCTGACGATGTCCGACAATGTCTGCAGCACCGTTTCACGCGCTCCCACATCCAGGAATGCCGTCGGTTCGTCCAGCAGAACCACTTCAGCATTTCTCGCCACGGCTGCTGCTATGCAGACTTTCTGGAATTCCCCGTCGCTCAACGTAGAAATATCCCTGTCCGCAAACTCCTGTATATCAAGCATTGACATAGAGCCGTCGATGCGCGCCTCCAGTTCTTTGCCGATCCTTCCCAGCCAGTCCGTCTCCTGAAAAGCCGTAAGCCCGATGAACTTTCTCACGGTAAAGCCGGCTACTTTGGGGATGCGCGACGGGACCAGCACAGCCTTTCCGCCGCCGGGATTCCGGACAGTTCCTCCAAGAGGTTTCTGCAGCCCGGCCAGTGTCCGGAGCAATGTACTCTTGCCCATGCCGTTTCCGCCGCAGAGCAGCACGCACTCCCCCGGCCCTACCGCGAACGATAGGTTGCGGAGCAATGCCTTGCCGTCATACCCGACAGAAAGTCCTTCAGCCTGCAGTTTCCACGCCATAATTATTTCTTGCCTACAGGTATGTCTATCACGTATTTTTCATCGAAAATCGGGTCATTCACCCAATCCTGGATTTTCCATGTGAGGACTGCACCGGGCTGAATGCCGGCAATCTGCATCATGTGGCAGAGTTCTTCGGCAAAATCCCCACCTTTAAGATAGAAAATGTCGCCGGTATACTTTCCCGCCACCCAAGGATAGAAATTATCCAGCGCCGTGACTGCGCGCGAGACCACGTAATCAAACTTCTGAAACAATGATTCCGCACGGGCATTAACCACTGTAACATTTTGAAGACCAAGGGCTTCCGCAACAGCTTTCGCCACGATGGTTTTCTTGCCGACCGAATCGCAGAGAAGGAAATTCACTTCCGGAAACAGCACGGCAAGCGGTATTCCCGGGAAACCGCCTCCTGTTCCGAGATCAAGCACATTGATTCCCGCTCCAGGTGTCCGCCACGCTTCGAAAATTTCAGGACGCATCGTTTTCAGATATTGCGCAATCGCCAGTGAATGAAGAACATGCCTGATATATAAACTGTCGATATCCTTGCGGGAAATGACATTGATCCTGGAATTCCAGTCATTGTAGAGGTGCTCCATCGCACGATACATCGATTCCTGCCCCAGCGTCAATTCCGGGAACGACCCGCGCACGAGGGTGACAAATTCATTGACATTCATAACTATTCTTCCTCCAGCATTTTACGGATAATCTGGGCGCGGGCGCGGTTTATCCTTGTCTTGACGGTGTTGAGCGGCAGATTGGTCTTCTCCGCGATTTCCTTGTAGCCGAGATTGTCCACATAGCACATTTGCGCGACTTCCCTATAAAGTTCAGGCAGGCCGCTGATGCAGTTCAGGAATGTTTCATGGTCCTGTGCGGAAATTATGTATTCTTCCGGGCTCAGCTGACCGTCGGCGACATTGTCCGCCTTGTCATTGGTCATATCTATGGACGAATTGTCGATGACCTTGCTCTTGTTGGTCGCCAAAGTCTTGTGGTCCAATGCCTTGTTCTTGGCAATGGCAAAGAGCCACGTGGAAAACTTCTTGCCTTGGTCGAAAGTGCAGAGCTTCTGGAAAGCTCTTTCGAAGCTCTCTATGCAGATGTCCTCCACCTCGATGGGGTCGCTGACAATCTTTCCGATAATCGAGCAGACAGCCAGCTCGTATTTGGCGTGCAATGCTGAAAATGCCGTCTGATTGCCGTCCAGAGCCATCCGGACCAGCACATCATCATTCACACTAGTGAGCTTCGAGCCAGTTTTTGCCATAATTGCATTCTACAGTTAAAGGAACGGACAATTCTGTGACGTGTTCCATCTGTTCCTTGACGATGGACATCAGTGTATCTATTTCATCATGAACGGTATCGAACAGCAGTTCATCATGGATCTGCAGTACCATGCGGCTCTTCAGCCCGGCCTCACGCATCTTCCTGTCGACATTGATCATGGCCATTTTTATGATGTCGGCGGCGGTTCCCTGGATAGGGGCATTGACCGCGGTCCTTTCAGCAAGCGCTCGCACGGTGGCATTGCGGGAGCTGATATCGGGGAGATAGCGGCGGCGTCCGAACAGCGTTTCGACATAGCCGTTTTCGCGTGCCGAAGCTACGGTATCGTCAATGAACGAGCGGATTGCGGGGAACGCGGCGAAATAGTCGTCGATAAGTTTCTTCGCTTCCGTCCTGGAAATTCCAAGTCTCTGCGCCAGTCCGAATGACGATATGCCGTACATGATGCCGAAATTGGCGGTCTTGGCAATCCGTCGCTGGTCCGGAGTAACTTCGTCATGGGATATGCCGAAAATCTTCTCGGCCGTGGCTGAATGGATGTCGCGCCCTTCACGGAAAGCTTGGATAAGATGCTGATCCTGACTGATATGCGCCATGATGCGGAGTTCTATCTGGGAATAATCCGCAGAGACGATGACGCCATCCGGTTCGCCTGCCACAAAGGCCTTGCGGATTTCCTTTCCGCGTTCCGTCCTGATAGGGATGTTCTGGAGGTTCGGATTCGATGAACTGAGTCGGCCTGTGGCGGTAAGTGCCTGATTGAAAGTCGTATGCACTCGTCCGTCCGATGGCGACACGAAGGATGGGAACGGCTCGATATATGTGGAGAGCAGTTTCTTTACCGCACGGAATTCCAGAATCTCATCGATTATCGGATGCTTGTCTTCCAATGCCATGAGGGTCGCCTCATCGGTAGGATAGCTGCCCCGTCCCGTCTTTTTCGCTTTCGGGTCCAATGCCAGTTTGTCGAAGAGGACTTCGCCGACTTGCTTGGGTGAGGATATGTTCAATTCCGGCTCGCCAGCCATTTCACGGATGCGGGCCTCCCTTTCGCTCATTTCCTTGCGCAGACCGGCCGCAAATTCGTCCAGCTGCCTGAGATCCACCTTCACGCCGTCACGTTCCATCTTCGCAAGGACGAGCATAAGCGGCTCCTCAATGTCGGAATACAAATGACCGAGTGAATTGTCTTCCAATTCCTTACGCACTTTCAGCCCCGTCAGGACAGCAGCGGCGGAATCACGGACGGCATCATGACCGTCATCTTCGGCCGGCTCATCGAAAAGCGATACCGGTTCTTCCTGCTTTTCTTCAATGTCCGCGTCCATATCCACATCCAGATAGCTTTTCGCCAGAATTTCCGGCTTATGGCTCTTCTCCGGATTTATGAGATAGTGCATCAGACTGATGTCCAGCAAGTTGCCTCGAAGGTCAATGTTTTCGCCAGCCAACAGGTTCAGCTGTTCTTTCAGATTATATCCGTATTTTTCAATGCCGCCATCTTCCAGAAGTGCCTTGAAATCACCCGGTTTTCCATAAGCGACAGCGACTTCAAGTGCTTCAGGATCAATGCTTACGGCTACAGCTGCCGAGTCATTGTCATTGATCCGGACTGCTGCGGCTCCGGCCTTGGAGGCCATTGTCAGAATTTCATTGACCTGAACTTCGGTGATTTCCATTTTCCTGCCGCGGGCGATTTCGTCTGCAGGCATGTCGCCGTCGGATTCGGGGATCAGTTTCTTCAGCGAATTGAATTCGTATTTCGCGAAGAGGTCGGCGACTTCCGGGGTGAAACGGAGATTCACGTGCATGTCCTCATGCGGAAGGTCCATGTCGGTCTTTATCGTGACGAGCTGATGGCTCAGTCCGATATGTGGCTCAGCTTCACGGAATTGCGCCTGCTGGCGTGGTGTCAGTTCGTCGATATGCCGATAGATGTTCTCCACGGTGCCGTACTTCGAAATAAGTTTCCCGGCACCGACTTCGCCGATGCCTTTCACGCCGGGCACGTTGTCGGCCGTATCACCGCAGAGGGTAAGCATTTCAATGACTTGTATCGGCGAGGATATGCCGTATTTCTCGCATACCGCCTTGGAGTCCAGGACGATGTTTTCGCCACCGGCATTTCCGGGCTTTACCTGATAGATGTTTTCGTCCACCAGCTGGCCGTAGTCCTTGTCGGGCGTGACCATGTAGACTTCCTTGCCCTGTTTCGCCTCACGTTTCGCCATGGAGCCGATGACGTCGTCCGCCTCGAAGCCGGGCACCATCAATGTCGTGATGCCAAGCGCCTTGCATATTCCGATGAGCGGTTCAAGGGAGTCAATGACAAGCTGCGGGGTCTCTGCACGGGTGGCCTTGTATTCCGGATACATCTGATTTCTGAACGTTCCCCCCGGCGGGTCGAACGCTACGGCGATATAGTCCGGATGTTCTCTGGCAATGAGTTCCAGTATATATTTGGTAAATCCGAAGAGAATGGACATGTCTGCGCCCTTGGAGTTGATCATAGGGCGGCGCAGGAAGGCATAATACATCTTGAATACCAGCGCATGTCCATCTATAAGGAATAATCTTTCTTTCATTTCTGCCAATGATAATGCTTGATTTTCTCCGCGTCCGCAAATCGGAAGCCGATACGTCAAAGATACGAAAAATTCTTGTAAAAAATTTTGTATTTAACTCTAAAAAGGTTACCTTTGCAATCCTATTCGTGAAAAATATAAAAAAGTAAGATAATGAAAAGAACATTTCAACCATCTGTACGCAAGCGCGTGAACAAACACGGATTCCGTGAACGTATGTCTACCCCTAATGGACGTCGCGTACTGGCTGCTCGTCGTCGTCACGGACGCAAGAAGCTGACTGTTTCTTCTGAAGAGAGATTCTAATATTTCTCTGTAGAAATTTTAAAGAACGGCTACACCTTTCCGGTGCGGCCGTTTTTTGTTTCGCCGCCCCATTTCAGTGCCCAGTTCGTTTCGCCTCACTGCCCTCGTTCAGATTACCACCAGCAACATCTCCCTCCAACGTTCTATCTCACTATCCACCTAGTCTCCCACATCATTTTGTCACGCAACCCCATTTGATTCTCTGACAGCATCACCCCCTATACCATTCTATCTCATCGCTACATTTGGTTCCAATTAAACGTTTTAGATGGAACCAAATGTATTCTCAAACATATCTTGTTCCATCTAAAACGTTTTCACGGAACCAAATGCCTGTGCCTATGGGTTTTGTTCCATCTAAAACGTTTTCGCGGAACGAAATTGAAAACACCAAATCCCACCAGCAGGCAATATGTCGTCCTGAAAAAGACTTGCAGCCTTTAGAGTATGTCCGTGCTGGACGAACAAAAAAAGCCCCGAAGAAAAATCTCCGAGGCTTTGTGATCCCAATAGGATTCAAACCTATAACCTTTTGATCCGTAGTCAAATGCTCTATTCAATTGAGCTATGGGACCAGTTCAGGTCTAACGACCTGTATTTTGATTCGGCTTACTTTGTAGCGCCTTCCTCTTTGAGGATTACCATCTTCTTCTCCTTGATTCTAGCCTTCTTTCCAGAAAGTGCCCTGAGATAGAAGATTCTTGCTCTACGTACGTGGCCAACCTTGTTCACCTCGATTGACTCGATAAATGGTGACTGGAACGGGAAGATTCTCTCAACACCGATACCACCTGAAATCTTGCGGATGGTAAATGTCTTGGTGTACGGAGTAGCACCGCTAATCTGGATAATAACTCCTCTAAACTTCTGGAGTCTCTCCTTGTCACCCTCTTTAATCCTATAAGTAACTGTGACTGTATCGCCACCTTTGAACTTCGGATATGACGCGACTTTCTCGTTTGCAAAAGCCTGGTCTACAATTTTTATCAAATCCATTTCTAAAAACTTTTAATGCGCAACGTTACTTTAATAACCAACGAACGTAAGAGGTTGCCTTGTTAATGGGATTGCAAATGTACTAACTTTTTTTGAATCCGCAATACTTTTTAGAAATTTTCTTTCATTTTATCGAAAAGATTCCGGTCTTCCCTGCTCAGATCCGGCGTAAAACTGTCACTTGAACGCATTGACTCAATGGCAGACTTCTCGCTGCTCTTGAGTTTCTTAGGAATCCACACCAGGTATTTCACATACAAATCGCCGACACCGGAGCCATAGCCCTTCACGGCAGGCAATCCCCTGCCCCTGAGCCTGACAATCGTACCGGACTGCGTTCCCGGCTCCACCTTTATCTTATAAGTACCGTCGAGACATGGAATCTCCGTCTCTCCGCCGAGGATAGCATCGGTGACAGGGATTATCTTGCTGTAGAACAAGTTCTTGCCCTCCCTCTTCAATGAAGCATGAGGCAGTTCCTCGATCACTACCAGCAAATCACCGTTGATTCCGCCGGCCTTGGCCGCATGTCCCTGGCCCTGGAGCGTAAGCTGCATGCCGTCCTCGACACCCGCAGGAATATTGACCTTGACGGTTACCCTCTTGCGCACGAGACCTGTTCCGCCGCATGAACGGCAAGGATTCGTGACAATCTTTCCCTCACCGCCGCATCTTGAACAAGTCGTATATGTCACGGTCTGCCCGAAGAAACTGTTTGCGACACGCTGTTCCTGACCGGAGCCATGACATACCGGACAGGTCTTCACGTCGGAAGCATTGAGAGTACCCTTTCCCGCGCAATCAGGGCATTGTTCGTAACGCTCGATGGTGACTTCCTTGGTCACGCCCTTCGCTATTTCTTCCAATGTAAGGCGCACGCGCGTACGTATGTCACGCCCGCGCATCACTCTCTGCTGACTACGCTGGCCGCCGCCGAAACCTCCGAAACCGGAAAATCCGCCGAAGCCACCGAAACCGCCGCCGTTTCCTCCGCTGAAATCGAATCCGGACCCGAACAAATCCTTCAGGATATCATTGATGTCAATGCCGCCGAAACCGCCTGCATTGCCATAGCCGCCTGCAGCAGCTCCGCTGAAACCGAAACGGTCATATTTTGCCCTCTTGTCAGGGTCGCTCAGAACCTCGTAAGCCTCGGATGCCTCCTTGAATTTCTCTTCGGCATTCTTCTTCTCCTCCTCGGTTCCGCTAACCCATCTGTCAGGGTGCCATTTAAGCGCCAGCTTCTTGAAAGCCGACTTTATATCATCGGTGCTGGCATTCTTCTCCACACCGAGCACTTCATAATAATCTCTTTTCTCTGCCATAAATCAGCCTCCTTCCGGGCCAGAAAGCCCGAAAACTATATTCCGACAACAACCTTGGCGTAACGCAATATCTTGCCGCCAAGGGTATAGCCAGTCTCAATTACATCGTAAACAAGACCTTTCTTGTCCTTATCTTCTACCGGCACCTGTGCGACCGCCTCATGGAAATCAGTATCGAACTTCTTGCCTTTGGCCTCGATTTTCTCCAAGCCTTTGGTCTTCAGATACTTCATGAGCTTATCGTAAATCAATCCTGTTCCCTCTTTGGCAGCTTCGTCGCTGGAAGTGTTCAGGATTTCCATTGCGCGCTCACAGTCGTCGAGAACCGGAAGCAATCCCTTGATGGTCTCAGAAGCTGCAGATGAAACAAGTGCAAGCTTTTCCTCTGCCGTGCGTCTGCGGAATGTCTCGAACTCGGCCATCAGACGGACATAATCATCCTTCTCCTTGGCAAGTTTCTCTTCCACGGATTTCTTCTCGTTTTCAAGAGCCGTAATCTTTTCTTCCAGTTTCTTGCATTCCTTATCTTCGCCTTCCTGACAGGATTCTTCCTTCCGGCAAGACTTCTTGTCAGTATTTTCACACTCTTTATGCTCAGGACATGTGGTTTCTTCAGACTTTACCTGACTTCCTTTCTTCCCGAGTTCTTCTTCTTTTTGCTTTTTCATATCTTCTTAATCTCTTATATCTTTTGGAAAACAGTCCATAAATGGACGCTATAATAATCACCCACAGCATATTACATCAGATCCTCGGAGCTGGGTCATCTGCCGAGGGTCCGCCCTTTCATCAGCAAATTATCTGCCAATGCCGCAGACTGCCAATTTGGCACACGATAGGAAAGAACACAAAATAATTTACAAATGACAATGTATTGTTGTCATTGGCCTGAAATTATTGTCCTCCGGCGGCAGATATTCGGGATAACTTTGTCATGGTCAGCGAATCACGCGATGGCTCGACAAGCCGACGGCTTGCAGAATTTGAGTTTTATAACTTATTATTCATCTGTTATTATGGACAATGCCAGCATCAAAGAGAACATCATCCGCATAAGAATGAAGAAAGGAATCTCGCAGGATGAGATGGCGAGAGCGCTCGGCATTTCAAGGAACTCGTACCGGAGCATTGAAAAAGGCCTGACCTGCCTGATCAACAAAAGGCTCGGCGAAATTGCGAAGACACTCGGAGTCCCTGTCGAAGAACTGGCGTTGGGATATCAGCCGATTGAGAGCGAAGAGCGCTTGGAAGACATCCGCATCTCCTACAAGCGCAACGCCGACGACATGAAAAGCGCGGCAGATGCGCGGATTGCCGAACTGGAACGCATCATAGCTTCCCAGAAGGAAACCATCGCAAACCTCCAGGATCTCGTCGAGTCAAAAACCGAAATCATCTCCCTGCTCAAGCGCAATATGAAAGAGTTGTGATTTTTTCAATTCCTTTCCAGATTTTCTTCGTACTTTAGCAGTATCATGAAGATACTGGTAATAGAAGACGAGAACTCCCTGCGGGAGCTGATCGGACGGGCTCTGAAGAAGGAGCATTATGTCGTGGAAGAAGCTGCGACGTATGATGAGGCATGGGAAAAGCTGAACATGTTTTCCTACGACTGCGTATTGCTGGACATAATGCTTCCGGACGGGAACGGCCTGAACCTTCTGAAGGAATTCAACCGTGAAGGCAAAAGGCCCAACGTGATCATTCTCTCCGCGCGCAACTCATTGGAAGACAAGATTACAGGATTGGAGGAAGGGGCGGACGACTACTTGCCCAAGCCGTTCCACATCGCGGAGCTGATTGCCAGAATCAGGAGCGTGACCAGACGAAACGGAGGCAGCGGCTCCAACGGCATCGTCTTCGGAAACGTGAAACTGAACCCGGACAGCCGCATCGTCGAGGTCGGCGGGAAGACATTGACATTGGTAAAGAAAGAATTTGAGATTCTCCAGTATTTTCTGCTGCGGCCGGAGCACATGATCGACAAGTCGGTGCTGGCGGAAGCGGTGTGGGGCGACTCGACATATCTGGCGGACAATTTCGACTTCATATATTCACAGGTCAAGAACCTGCGCAAGAAACTGGAAGAAGCGGGCGCCGACATTGAAATCAAGTCAGTCTACGGATTCGGATATAAAATGATATTGAAGGACTCTCTATGAAACTGATCCAGAAAATAGCCCTCCAGCTGTCCATGGTACTGATTCCTGTCATCGCATTATGGGCTATGATTTTCTATTTCGTCACCGTCGAGGAAATCAACGATGAAGTGGACGACCTACTGAGAAGCTATTCGGAACAACTGATAGCCAAGAAGTTGGCCAATCAAGAGTTGCCGGTGGCAGACATCATTGCCGGCATGCACTACAGCATTTCCCAGGTTACCGAAGAATACGCCGACTCGCACCCGCGCACGAAATATTATGATTCCGACTTATATATCAATGAAACTGACGAAGATGAACCAGCCAGGTTTCTCAAGACCTTTTTCTATGATGCCGAAGGACGATATTTCGAACTAATTGCCGCAATTCCCACTTTCGAAAAGGAAGACTTGATCGAGGCAATCCTATGGTGGATAGCAGCATTGTACCTGATCTTGCTGGTGACCGTCATCGTGATAACGCTGGCCGTTTTCCAGAAAAGCATACGGCCGCTCTACGAGATTCTCGACTGGCTCAATGCCTATACGCCTGGAAAGACGCAGGACAAGCTGGCGGCAGATACCGACATCTACGAGTTCAGGCAATTGGAAAAGGCCGTGACGGAAGCGACCGACAGGTCCAACGAGGCTTACGAAAAGCAGAAGCAGTTTATAGGCAATGCTTCCCATGAGCTGCAGACGCCGCTCGCCGTCCTGGGAGGAAGAATCGACTGGATGCTGGACAATGATTCATTGGGAGAGGAGAATATCGGAGAGCTTGTGAAGATGAAACGGGAGGTCGTGCACATATCCAGACTGAACAAGACGCTTCTGCTGCTCACCAAAATCGACAACGGGCAGTTCCCTGATGTCATGGATGTAAATCTCTCATCCATAGTGCAGTCGCAGAAGGAAATGTACGAGGAGATTTTCAGCAGGAAGAATATACATTGTTCATTGGAAATGCAGGATTCTCCTGTCGTAGTCAGGATGAACGAGACGCTTGCTACGATTCTGGTCACGAATCTCATCAAGAACGCATTTATGCACAGCCATGAGGGCGGCATTGTCACGATAGCATTGGACGGAAACGGATTGGCCGTCGAAAACAGCGGAGAAGCGCCGCTGGATCGGGAGCGGATTTTCGACAGATTCTATCAGGGCGCGAAGAAAGAGGGGTCCACCGGGCTGGGATTGGCTCTGGCCAAGACTATTGCCGACAAGAACGGGATGCAGTTTTCGTATTCTTTTGCGGACGGCAGGCATAGATTCCGTATAAATTTCTGATTTTTCGTGCAAATTACAGATTCTCTCCAGAATCGTAATGTAATTTCGCCATATAAACAGAAAATTATAGTACAATGAAAAATTTATTTATTATGACCTTGTGCGTCTCGGTGATGGCGCTTTCAGGCTGCAACAAAGCCACTGCAGATAATGACATAAGCAAAGCAAAAGCCGAATTGGCTGCACGTTATCCTGATGCCACCAATGTAAAATGGGTGTCAAAGAACGGCTACACCGTAGCCAAATTCAATCGCCTGGCAACGCGTTCCGCGAACTTGGAATATGACTATTCCGTATGGTTCAACGGCATCGGCACATGGTGCATGACCGAAAGCGAGGTTACGTATGAGGCCCTTCCAGAGGCTGTAAAGAGAGCTTTCGAGGCAAGCGAGTATGCCGCGTGGAAAATCGATGACATCGACAAGCTTGAGAGGGCCGGAATGGCGACGTTCTATGTCATCGAAGCTGAGACCAAGTCGGGAAACATTGAAAAGGAGGCCGACATTTATTTCTCTGAAACAGGAGCGGTCATCAAGGTGGTCCTGGACGTGGAGGATGATTACGATTACGAGGATTACCTTCCTGCCGATGTCCAGACTGTCCTGAAGAGTTTCATCAGCCAGAAGTATCCCGGCGCGGTCATCATGGACACGGAGTACGATGATGGCGAAATCGAGGTGGAAATCGTTCACGAATGGCGCGGCAAGGATGTGTATTTCAGCAAGGACAATGTCTGGCTGAGGACCGAGTGGGATGTCCGCAAGTCAGAGCTTCCTGCCGCAGTGATGAATCAGATCAACGTTTCATATCCTTCTTGGGAAATCGACGATGCCGAGTATGTGGAGACTCCTTCCGGAGCATGGTTCGTAATCGAACTGGAGAAGGGTGAGGCTGAAGTGGAGATCAAGTTATCTGCCGACGGAGTGATTCTTAAATAAGCGTTCTGAAGCAGGTTATTATTTTCACATTACCAAATAAGGCTTAATAGGGGGTCGATATTTAACTCAAGCCCAGCAGGTTCAGACTTGCCGGGCTTTTTCGCAAATATGAGGTTCGCAAGCTCAAGGATGGCAGCCCTGAATTACTGTACTCCTATCAATTCAACTTCGAAGATCAATGTAGAGCCCCCTGGAATTCCGGGCTGTGAAATTTTACCATAGCCGAGTTCCGAGGGGATATATATTTCCCATTTGTCGCCAACGTGCATTTGTTTCAATGCTATGACCCAGCCTTCTATCAGTTCACGCATGCGAATGGCGAGAGGACAGCCGCCCAGACTGGTGTCGAAGCATTTGCCGTCAATGGTCCTGCCCAGATAATGGCAGACGACGACATTGGTCATTCCCGGCTGCTTTCCGGATGCCGGTCCGGATTGGAGCACCTTGTAAAAGACTCCCCTTTCGAGGGCATTGACGCCTTCTTCCTTGGATTTTGCTTCCAGCCATTCCACATTTTTCTTGTAGTATTCCTGTTTGTTCATTTTCATGATTGTTTGTTTTGTTTCATTCTACAAATATAGGAAAGGTGGGTCAGATATTGCAATTTATGGTCGCCTTCGGCCGGGAAGAGTGGGCGGAGACGGCATTGGCTCCCGAAAGCGCACCCACGCAGTGGGGAGGACCGGCGCGGTGCTCTATACCGCCGGAGGCTGTCTACAAAACATTTTAGATAAGATTTTTCGAAAAAAAGATGCGAAAATATTTGGAAGTTCAGAAATTGTAGCTATCTTTGCAATCCCGTTTGGAAAACAAGCCAACACTTAAGTATCCGGCGATATTAAAAGTATTGTTAGAGCGGGGAAATGGAGAGATTCGTTAGCTCAGTTGGTAGAGCACAACACTTTTAATGTTGGGGTCTCGGGTTCGAGCCCCGAACGGATCACTAAAAATAGAAGTTTAATGCTTCCTTAGCTCAGTTGGTAGAGCACGACACTCTTAATGTTGGGGTCCAGGGTTCGAGCC
>OHRS01000669.1_pt1 | contig 16185 bp, 18 predicted proteins | sample 1578441 | NCBI WGS metagenome assembly OHRS01 (sample SAMEA3879592, study PRJEB24766) | human gut metagenome | biome: human-associated habitat; feature: feces | place: USA | collected 1985/1987
TTGTCGGGGTTGCCCTTCCAAGTCCTGGGTAACAAAGAAAATCATAATGTTTGAAATCTCTTGCTTTTGCATACGATTGAAATTTAAAATAGTTACATGGTGATACTTCTACTCTTTTTCTTTTCCTGTTTGGGCGGTTCATAGCCCCGTACCGCATAGTCCGTCTGTAGGATTCTCTTTGCCGTATCCTTGATGGTCCGTTCAAGTGCATTTTTCAGCAGTGTGCCATCCTGCTTCCCCACATAAGACAGCCTGATCCGTTCATCCAGGGAGACAAAGCTGTTTTGATGGTTGAACCGGCTGTCTTTTTCCAAATTCCCGATTTGCCCGGTCTTGCAGATCCGGTCGAGTACGCCTATGTTATAATTCTTCTGGCTCTTGCCCAGATTCAACTTTTCGGCCAGTTGGTTATAACATTCCAAAGAGGGAGCCATGCTGCATTCTACCGCCGGGGTATAGTTGGCTATCATATTTGAATCCAGGAAATGAGCCTTTTGGGGAAGGTATATCTTTTTTAAGCCATGTTCAAACATGTTCGAACACTTTGACGCCTCTTTGATCAGATTGATATTGGAAGTGCTGAAATAATATATTTGCAGTTTATCCGCATCCCTGTAAACCGGCGAGAAGAAATTATCGCCAATATGCTGCAGGTATTTCTGCGCACACTGTATCCCCCTGCCGGTATCATTGAACATCAGGACTCCCTGGTTCGTATTTATTGCAGTAATCACCCTGTTGTAGATATCTTTTTCCTTTTCTTGATGGAATGCGCGGTAAGCGTTCAGTTGTTTTTTCAGCAGGGGATTGTCTTTGGCCTTTTGAAGCATTCTCTGGATGCTATCCACATTATGGATGCCATAAGGAGATGTATTCTCGTAAACGAAGGCGATATCCCGCAATGGGAAATGAGTTGCACAAGACAGTCCTCCGTTATGGGTCATGTCCTTGATGAACCTTTCAATGTTCCCCGGTTGTACAGCACCCTGATATGGTATTAAATAGACTTCTTCCTTAGGAATGTAGGAGCCTTTCAAGGCCAGTTCTGCCTGCCCGAAAAGAAATTTGCCGCCATCTGAATTGATGCCATAACGATTCTCTATGGTCTGGAAATGTTCAATCTGCCTGTTGCTGTTCAAATTGAAACCAATGTATGTACTCATATTATTTTATGGTTTAGATGAATGGTTGATTAAGATAGTCTATGCCGTTTCGACGGGTCGGGAACTTTTTTATTCTTCATTTTCTGCTCCATTTTCTGTTTTTCTTCCAGGTCTATAGTCCATGGAAAACAGGTCATGATCTTGTCCGGGCAGCAAAGGGAGATTCTTTTTTGTTTCATGGACTCATCATCCAGCCGGATATAGACAAAGTAATCCAGTTCCCCTTTTCCGGTTTCTTCAATGGCTGTTACTGTTCCTTTATAGGGAACAACGGGAGTTTCCTCTTCCGGATCGTTCTCTACAATCCGCGCTCCGAGGTACATCTGACTTTTAGGTATCATATCGCTTTATTTTAAACGGTTATTGTTATGTCTGTTCTTATTCTCAGTCTTTTTAACGGTATTCTTCTCTTCCGGCAGCGGACAGAGCAGTCCGTCCTTTATCACGTATGTCCTGACGCCGAAGGGCTTGGAGGAACCCTCAATTCTGCCCTGCTCAAAGTCGGCCTTGCAAAAAAGGAGATGCCTTGTCGCCTCCTTGTTGTTTTCCGGGAGATACAGTGCGTATCCCGAAGCCAGTGCCGTCTTTTGAACTTCATTCAGTTTTCGGCTTCCGACGGTGAAGGTAACGGTGGAGTCATTCAACATATTCTCAAGGGAACGGTGCCCTCTCACATCGAAATCCCTTTTCAAAATTCCATCGGCAGCCTTCCGGATTTCCGTAGACAACCGCTTGAACTTTCCCGTATCGAATTCGCCGGCAGATTTAACCTGCGTGACTTTTTCAAATTCCTTGGCATACGGCAGCAATTCATTGAAATAGGTAAACGGTTGTTCATGAATATTCATATAACCGTTACGCATGACGGTCAGCAGCCGGTAAATGTCATGGTTCTCCCGGCTGATGGAAACCTGCGTATCCTTATTGAAATGCCAGTCGGTGGCGAATTTTATAAAATCCCCGGCTGTCGCTTCCATCGAATGGTAGCATACCGGTTTTAAACTGTCGATGAATTCTTTGGGCAGTTCGTCAAGACCGATATAGGATGCCGGATAAAAATCGAAGGAATAATCCAGTTCCATCGGTTTGCACGGCTTGTAAGCGGCATCTATGAGAGGAACCAGGTTCTTGTCTATGAACGTACTGTCGTAGACGGCCAGATGGCCGGTATCGTAGTGCGGGTCGAAGTAATGGTCCGTGATGTACCGGATGCACTCCCTGAATCCGTTCCTGCCGATCTCGTTACCGGAAAAGATAAGGTATCCGAAGTCATTCTCCACCACTTTTAAGGGGAATGTGTACCGCGGCTGGCACCGGTACAATGTCCTTTTTTCCTGTTGCTGTAATCGAAACTCCAAGTATGCGGGTTCCTGCATGAGATACTTCTTCAATATGCCGCCGTCCGGTTCATTCTTGTATTTATAGGTATAGACCGCATCACGCAGGGAAATGCGTTTGGCAGGGGGAATGCAGTGTTCTTGAAAATACGGCAGCAGTTCCTTGCTGATATATTCCTCGAAAGGGGTATGGGTATCTACCGGTGGAACCTGCCTCATGTTCGCCAGGTCAAACCGGAGCAGTTCCGTATCCGGAATATAGGGGCAGCACTCCGCTTCCTTGATATTGTCAATCAGGAATTTGCGGAACAGGCTGTCCGCATCTCCTTTCTGAATGAATGTGAGGGCATTTCGGGGCTGGTGGGGAGAGTACTGATGGTAACGGTCCATACCGACAAAAATACTTCCCGGCTTGTCGGGATCGAAAAAAGGATTTTCCATTTGGTTTCTCTTGTCCATATTTCTACAATTTAGGGTGGGTATTTCTTTTCTTTTTCACGTCCTGCTTTTTATTCAAAGCCTTTTCGATGACTGTTTTCACTTTGAACACCTGTTTGTTCGCAGGAGGATCCTTAGAAAATACGATCCGGGTGAAATCCCCGTTTATCCATGCATAGGCATGGGACGGGTTGCTTTTTGCCTCTCCCGGCAGGAAGAGTCCGTGCCCTGCCGCCAATACTTGCCGGTGAGGGGTAAAGAGCCGGACACCGTCTACGGTGACACATTCCATCGGGTCGCGGAGGATGTTCCCAACAGTCCGGTGTCCACGCACATCGTAATACTGCTTGAGGAGTTTGTCCAGCAAGGCTTTATCCTGGCCGGTTTCTTCTATCTGCTGCCGGATATCCGATGCTGTACCTTGTTTGGAAAGCTCCAGTAATTTACGGTCCTTGCTTTCTATTTCCTCCAAAATATCAGCGATATTACGGTTGCGATGGCTGCTGGTACAATGCATATTGTGGCAGAAACTACCGAAATCCTCCCAGGTCGGCTTCATCTCATTCCGGTAGACCAGCTCCATTTCCGGTGTCTTATCCATCTGCAGGTAAGCATATTCCGGGTACAGGCCTTCACCCGGATTGACATAGGATCCATCCTTTAGGACTCCTTCTGCCCGGTAAACATTTACCGGACCAAGATTGAAATGGGGATCGAAGTAATGGTCTGCCATAAATTGCAGAAAGTCCTGCCTGTTTTTCTGTCCTTCCGTCGTATCAGTAAAGAACACAAAGCCATGGGCTGTCTCTATGGCTGTATAGGATTGTTCAGGTTGCTTCATATCATTACATTTTGAGGGAATTGTTCCTTTTCGTTTTCGATACCTTTTTCAAAGCCGGTACATATGGAATGATTTTGCCGTTTTTCTCCTGATACACGGTCTTGTTTACGGGAGATTTGGTATATGCCATTACCCGGTTGCATGTCTTTTCGGCATGGAGGAAATGTAAATCTGGCATTGACTTGGATATTTGGGGACAGTAGATCCACTTTCCTTCCAGCAAGGCTTGCCTCATGGCTTCGCCGGCATCGGTTCCATTGATGAGAAACGGGACGCTCCTGTCATTCAGTGTCCTTTCCAATGTACGGTGTCCACGGACATCGAAATCCGTCAGAAGGATATTCTTCGCTTTCCAACGCATGTCATCCAGCACATCTGACAAATCTGGCCCCGAGGACTGTCCGTTGATACAGTCGTCTATCCGGGTGACATACTCCTGAAAGACATTCCGGTATCCGAAATCGGGATCATTTATTATATCCCGCTTGAATCCGTTCTCCATCAGATACAACAGTTTGCTGATATCCGCATTGTTACGGCTCGCAGGACATCCGGCAAATTCATTCAGGCGGAGAAATTCAGAAGCGCTCGGCTCCATGTCCGTTTCAAACGCCAGTTTCCACTGTTTCCTGTCACGGAAAGCCTCTTTTGAGAATACAGCATTATCAAAATCATATTCCCCTTTTCCGCTTTGGGGATTCTTCCGGTAGCAGGCATCCACCAAAGGACAGATATCGTCGGACAGGCAGTTGACGTTGTATTGCCTGACAGGACCGGGTTCGCCATGAACCCAGAAATAATTGCCGGATAACTGTTGGTAAAAGCTCTTCAATCCCTCCCGTCCCATTTTGGTATCACTGAAAAACAAGATTCCTTTGGACGTTTCCACAGCATGCAGCGGTAATTTGTAAACCGGATTATAATCATACCTGGCAGCCAGCTCATCCTGCTTCTGATGAAAATGGACCAGCTCGTCCAACTGCTGTGTGGTCAGTTTCGGAAGTTCTCCCGATATCATGAGGATATCGCTGCGTGACTGCGCAAACAGGACATTTCTCAGATTGGTACTTATTAGAGGAGCCAGTCCCTTTTCCCGGATATAGGGTAGTAATACCTGATTGATATATTCCTTTTTGGAAATATCTCCGGAGATAGCCGGTACATCCGTCATCTTCGGGAATGAATAGATTTCCAGACGGGTATTCGGTACGAAGGCGGAGTATTTGGCTTTTATCGATTGTTGGCTGAACAAGGCCATAAACGTATAGACAGGGTCTTGCCTGTCGGGATTGGCAGGATAAAGCATATAGGAGGATTCTGCATGGGGTTTCTCCTTGCCGGTTTCATAACCGACAAGGAGCTGGCCTTCACCGTCTTTCCTGAAAAGCTCGTCCAATAGTTTGGGATCATCAGAAATATAGGTTGCCATTTTTCTTACATTTTAGGTGTGATGGACGGTTTACGGGTACGCGGTTTCTTTTCCGCTTGCTGTGAGGCTTCCTCTTTTTTCCGGGGTTTTCCGGCTACTTGTACCGGTGCATGGGGCTGCTGCTGGCTTCCGTCTTGTTCCTGACCTTGTTTCTGTGCCTCTTCCAACTTCTTGGTGCTTCTTTCCCAGAGGAATTCCACCCCTCGCTCGGCGGCACTCATCTGGATGGAGGTGGCATAAAATTTTCCATTATCAGACTTGAAACGGATCGGTACTTCCTCACCGCGCACGGCAGCATCGTATTCTTTCGGAGAAAGCGTATAATCTTTCACCTTACGCGGAATGCGTGCCTGCTCTACGGGCATATGGAACAATTCATTGGTCACCGGGTCTTTGGAAAGGTAGCAGGATTTGGTTTCTTTGGTACGGTAGTCAATGACTACATCCACCGCCTTGCCGAGATTGCCGGTCTGGTTCAGGGCCTTGAGGTCTTCTTCCGTCAGGACATGTCCCCTGTAGTCTTCCCCGATCTTGGGAGCCTGACGGATGTAGTGGATGTCGAACTTGACAGCTCCGTTCTCGTCGCGGAACAGGGAGAGTTTGGCATCCCCGTTTTCACGCCCCAGCTCGGAATTTTTTGCCACACGGAAAGCGATAGCGGAAGTCTTTCCCTGCAACATTCTTTCGAGGCTGTCCTTTGCGTTCTTCAGTCCGTCCGGGGTAATGCCGTATTTGGCGGCCTGTTCCCAATTCACTTCCCGCTCGTTGAAGCGATGGTTATTATACACCCTGGTCGAAGCCAGTTCCCTTCTGACTGCTTCGTTCTGTGGTTCCTGCGCCGCTTCGATCTTTTCTTTGGCCTGCTCTACGAGCGTTTCCTTCGGCATGTTGTAGAGGGAGTAACGACCGGGATTATTGTACTGGTAGAGAAAATTCTTCCCGAAGTTGGTGAAGAAGTTTCCACGTTGGTCCACTTTGATAAACTGGTCCCTGTTCGCCTCGTTAGCTTCGAGCGTTTCCAGCTCTCCGTTCGCTGCGATTCCTTTTACACCTTTGGCTTTCTGCTCTTTCTTGTCATACGCCATCAAATACCCGTGTTCCGGGGTTGCTTCCTTGTTTTCAGGAGCTAAATTCACATCGTTCATATACGTTAATTTTAAAGATTAATGAATCATTTACGAGGGTAAAATTACTATCTTTGTCATTAAATAGTTTGATTATGAGGAAGTTGTCATTAATTGTCATGTTCTGTCACTTATTGTCATGTCCGGCTTTTGCACAGTCCCCGTCAAAGGGATATAAAGCCGGACTCAGTGCTGTCATCTACCGTATCCACTCTGCCCGGCAGTGAAAGTCTTTCATATGAGACAGCCGGTTGCCGGTTACCGTACTGGCCGATTATCCTATTCTGTATCCATTGAATGAAAGTCGGAGGAGGTATGCCGTTTCTTCCGGTTTCGGTATAAGGATGCATCCGGTGAAAAAGAAAAGGATACTCCATGCCGGAGTGGATCTTGCCGCACCCTATGGCACGCCGGTCTATGCTTCAGGAAGCGGGAAAGTCGTTGAAGCCAGGTATAGCAGCAGTTACGGCTGGTACATCGAAATCCGGCACGCGGGCGGCTTTTCCACGTTGTATGCACACTTGAGCAAATTGCATGTGAGGAAAGGGAGCGATGTACGCATAGGTCGGCATATCGGCAATGTCGGTCATACCGGCATAGCGACCGGCAACCATCTGCATTTTGAACTGAGAAAAAACGGGAAGCCGCAGAATCCGTTGCAGTGGGTGATACTAAAGGATTCCCGTTCTAAAAAGAGTCATTAATTTAATCCGTTACACAATGAACATTGAAGAAGCCAAGAGCATTCAGTTGGAGGATTATCTCCGGCGTATGGGGTTCAACCCGGTAAAACAACAAGGGGACAGTATCTGGTATTGTTCCCCTTTCCGTGAGGAGAAGACACCTTCTTTCAAGGTGAGCGCATCCCGCAACCTATGATACGATTTCGGCATCGGACAGGGAGGGGACATCATCACCCTGGCGATGGAGCTTCAAAAGACGAAGGATATCTCTTATGCGCTTAAAACGATAGAGGGACATTTTCCGGCTGCTTTCCGTCCGGTAGCAGCCTCTCCCCGGCAGGCGGAACCGCAGGCTACCGGCTACCGGCAGGTACGCATTGATCCGCTGACGAACCCGGTCTTGCTGGGATATCTCAAAGAAAGAGGCATCTTGCCTGAAATCGCAAGGGAAGCATGCAAGGAAGTGCATTTTCAGAACAAGGGAAAATGGTATTTTGCCGTAGGCTTTGCCAACCGGAGCGGCGGGTACGAGATCCGTAACAAATACCTAAAAGGCAGCATATCGCCCAAAGAGATTACCCATATCAAAAATGGCAGCGACCGTTGCATAGTGGTTGAAGGCTTTATGGATTATCTCTCATACCTCACGCTCAAGGCTACGCATCCCGGTAACGGACAGCCTAAAGGAAACGGTCCGGACTATATCGTTTTAAATTCGGTCAGCAATGTAGGCAAGGCTATCCCTGTCTTGAAAGAGTATAAGAGTGCCCTCTGCCTACTGGATAACGATTCCGCCGGAAGGCAGGCTTTTCAGCAGATGGCGCAAGCCGGATGCCCGGTCAGGGACAAGTCCGACTGCTACCGGGAGTATAACGATTTGAACGATTACCTGTTGGGCAGGAAGATGGCGCAGGAGAACAAGACGGATCATCAGCACGAAACAGCCCCGAAGCTGATTGAAAAGCCTGCAAAGAAACAGTCCGGTTGAAAATTATAAAATACTGGTCCTTGTCTGATGCATGAAAGGCAGGCAATAAAAAAGAGAGTCAAATCCCTGCTGGAGGGAATTTGGCTCTCTTTTTATTGCTACCCGGCTACCACCGGATATTTATTCTTAATAATTTCTGATCAGCAATTCATTGACCGCTTCTCTTTTCTCGGCTATGGAACAGATGGAACGGAAGATGCTGATTCGCTGGATATGGAAACCGGCATAGAGGTCGTCGAAGAAGGTGTTCTCAGGGTTCTTTTGCCGGGGATCGGAGTTGGAAAGCATTCATTTGGCACCGGTTTCACCTATTCCCTTGCAGAAATTTGCCAGGTTGATCTGCTCTTCATCTCCGAAGTCCTGTGGCATGTAGGAGGTGCAGGAGTTACCCTCATTGACCGGCTTATAAGGCGGGTCAAAATAAAATAGGGAGTTGGCTCCGGTGTATTCTGCGGTCTGCCGGTAGTCACCGTCCAGAATCACAACATCTTGCAGCAGCTTGTGGTTAAAGCGGATCAGTTCCTCTTCCAACAGTTTTACCCGTCCCCCGGCACCAAAAGTGACGGACAGCTTTCCGCTATGGTTCACGGAGTAGATGCCGTTATAACAGGTACGCATGAAGAAGATAAACAGGGCGGCACGGGTGATGTTATTCGGGTTTCCTTCATTGTAGTAGGTACGTTTCTCCATGAAGTAGACCCTTCTTCGGGTATGTTCCTCCAGCGCGATGTATTCGTCCTGTATCCGGGCAAGCACTTTAATAAGCTGCTCCGGGGATTCCTTGATGACGCGGTAGACATTGATCAGAGCCTCGTTGGAGTCGTTGATGACGCAACGGATTTCCGGATAGGCTTGTCTTATTCAGAAGAAGAGGGCGCCGCCACCGACAAACGGTTCTACATAGGTATCCATCTGTCCGAAGTCTTTCGGAAGGGATTCGATAAGTACGGGAAGCAGTCTTCTTTTACCTCCCACCCAGGGGAAGCAGGGTTTTCCCGGCAGGTTGGCCGGAGAACTTTTCTTTTTTTCCATGTTTACAACATTTAAATGATTAATAAATTAAATAGGGATTATTCATCGTCTGCCGTTTCCAGCAGGTGTTTCAAGTTGGGATCATTTTGGATGCGAAGCAGCTCTTTTTCGATGATTTGCGTCACGTCTTCCTTGATTTGATAGTAGTTCCTTTCGATTTCCTCTTGCATGTGGTCCTTACCATCCGCACCGGTAAAGTCGGTTATGACGGGGATAGGCTTGTAGGCTTTTGTTTCGGCGGCTACCCGTTCATTGTCCACCACGATCTCGCAATGGAATATCTTCTGTTCTATCTTCTCCCCGAAGTTGTCGCAGACACTGCCGACAAACTCTCCTTGCGAGAGGTTGGAGATTTTGGAGGCAGGTATCAGCGAGTCGAGCTGGGTACTGATATTGGTTGAGGTGTCTTCACGGGTCATATTAATGGATTTGCGCTGTTGGAGCACTTTCCCAAACCTTTCAGAAAGGTTTTTCGCTGTTTCTCCGACCACTTGCCCGGAAAAGATATTTCCAATTGTGTTCTGGATCACCCGCGCCTCCTTATCACCGTAGTCACGTATTAACTGGCTGAAATCCTGTGCTCCCAGACATACTGCCACTTTGTTGCTACGGGCGGTAGCGATCAGGGTGTCAAGTCCTTTAAAGTAAAGTGTGGGAACCTCATCCACTAGAATAGAGCATTTGAGCCTGCCTTTTCGGTTGACCATTTTAACGATACGGGCATTATACAATCCTAACGCACATGAGTAAATATTCTGTCTGTCAGGGTTATTGCCGACGCACAAAACTTTGGGTTCCTCCGGATTATTGATATCCAGCGTGAAGTCATCTCCGGTCATAATCCAATATAAGGCAGGTGAGATCAGCCTTGATAGCGGAATTTTGGCGGAAGCTATCTGCCCTTGGAGCTGCTCCATCGCACCACCTTTCCATGCATCCATAAAAGGTGACAGGTAATTCTCCAGCTCCCGGTAAGAGGTCAGTATGGTGAACAGGTCGGAATACGGTTTATTCAATAGCTCTATGGCATGTGGGAAGGTGCAGAATTTCCCGTTTTCATAGATTTTAAGATACCAGATCACCGCCGCAAATAGCACAATCGGGCTTTCTACAAAGAAATCTCCCTGCTTTTGAATCCAACTCTTGTTCAAATTTAACATGATTACATACGCTGATTCGTATGCATCCGCGATATCGGATAGAAACGAAGGATTGAGGGGATTGCACCGGTGGCTGTATCTGGGATCATCGAAATTAATCACATAAAATCCGACCGGCTTGGCATACTTATCCTTGTTTTTAAGCAGCTGGTTATAAGCAATTATGCTTAAATCCGGATACTTAAAATCATAGATATAGGCGGCGAATCCTTTCTCTATCTGCTGGCGGATATAGTTATTGATGATGGCATAACTCTTTCCTGATCCCGGCGTGCCTAATATCAATGAGGCGCGGAAGGGATTAATCACGTTTATCCAGCCTGAATAGGTCTTTCGTTGGTAACGGAAACGGGTGGGCAGGTTTACCGAGTATTCATTGGCAATCAACCTGCGCTCCTGCATGAAGCTCTCGTTCTCGTCGTTAAAGACGTCATCCATGAGTTGGTTCTTCAACAGGCGGCTGATCCAGGTTCCGGCGGTAAGCAGGCTGATATATCCGGCAGCTACGGTAGCTACATATAATAAGGTTAGAAGCGCGACGGGGAAGCGTGCCGTCAGTAAGAGCTCGCTACCAAAAAAGAGCAGCATCCCGGCTATAAGGTAACAGCCGATACTCCTTCATGACATCTCCACGTCCTTCCGTCCTTTCGCTCCCATGCAGGAGAAGAAAAGGAAGAGCAGACTGAAGGACTTGCTCACCAGCGAATGGGAAAACAGCCCGGTATCCCGCTGGAAATTGAGCAGTATCTTGTCCACGACACCGATGTTCAGGTTCATGGAAAGAAAATAGGGATAGCAGAAATAATAGACATTCATCACTAAAAATAGGATGCTGATGGCCCTCATGAAGTCAAGGTTCTTATTGAGCCCTCTGGTTTCGTCTTGTGACATAAGCGGTATGATAATTAATGGTGATACATTTTATTAGCCCAGATGCGGACCTCTGCGTTTTCTCTTTTTCTTTTTCCCGTAAGGGCTTTGCGTCAGGTCGTCTGCCGGATACGGATAGGATTCCAAAGAGAATATATCAAGCAGTCCTTCCACCAGCTCCGTCTCTTTCATTTCCGGTTCGGACGGATGGATAACAGGGGCTTCTTCAGTCTTTTCCGGTGGGATCGTGCCGTACTTCCGGTTTATAACCGATGCCGAATATTCTTTGCCCAGAAGCGAGCCCTTGAATACGGTCTTTGAGTTATGGTCGATGTAGGTCACGCCATAGATCACACCGGAATCGTTCTGCCAGAGTATGGCGGCAATGCCTTTTCCAGAAAGTTCCTGCAGGAATCCCTGACGGGTGGGCTGTCCTTGCAGGGCGGTAGCGATAGCTTCCTTCGTCTGTACGGGTACGGGATGTCGGGCAATTCATTGTTTGCTTTTCACAAATTTCTTTTGGAGTGCCTCGTAGCCTACGCTTTTACCGATCTTGCTGGATTTGATGGCTACGCCGGTCCGTTCTCCTTTTTCATCGGTAGCCGCATAGACCAGTCCATGATAGGTCTTTCCCTTTATCGTCTTGTGGGCCTCTTCCACCGTTACATGGAAAAGGCCAAGCAGGGCTTTAAACTCCTTGACGGATTGGAACTTGTATCCCTGCATGACGGGCTTGACCACATTGGCTATCTGATGCTTGATATCCCCCTTCCGGTAATCGACGGCAGTCAGCGGCAGGGATTCCCGTCGCTCCATCTTCTCGGCGGGTAACAGATGGTATTTCCTCTCCAGCTCCCGGCAAACAGCGGTCGAGCGTTGCCATTCTTTGTAATCTTTAATTTTCTTTCCCTGCTCGTCAATACGCAGGGAGACGATATGGATGTGGGGCCTGCCGATATCCTCATGCCGGTAGATGATATAGGGTTGGTTGCCATATCCCATTTTTTCCATGTATTCCTGGCCGATAGCGGTCAACTGTTCATCGGTCAGCACATCGTCCGGGTGTGGATTTAATGAAATGTGGATAACGGGCTTCTCAGTCCGGCGGTTAGCCGCCAGATACGGTTCGAAGGAACGGATGCAGTGCTGGATGGTCGGATGGCCGTCTGCCGGTTCCATGATCCGGTTTCATGCCAGTGGCCGTGCCTGCTGCTTGTCCACTTTTTCTTGATTGTAGTATAATGCCCCGTAAACGGAGGCTCCTGATGTTATTTTTGCAACCATTGTTCAAATTCTTGGGTGAGACGGATAATCTCCCGGTTGAGAGATATTAGTTCAATAGTCAGTTGCTCCAATTTATAGAGCATGGCAAGAGCCTTCTTTTCGGATAGTCCGGTATGCAGAGCTTTGACTGCCTGGTTATAGTTTACTCCGATCCGGCGGTATTCGCTCTGCAGGTTGGTCAGCTTGATGTAGTAGTCCGTTGCCGCCTTATCTATTTTCACGACTTTCATCGGTTTGTCGAAAAGGGCGGCAAGGATGAACTGGGATTTATTATTAGCTCCCGAATTCTCAAAGAGCCTCTCAAACTCGATGTTCTGGAGTTCGTCCAGACGGAATCCGTAATAATAAGAATGAAGTTCTGATTCCTCTTTGGGATTCCGTCCGCCTCTTCATTTGCTCGAAGTGTCAGCCCGTCCGGGTTTGCGTGTACTATTGATTTTAGCCATATCTTTTCAGGTTTTATTTATCCGGCAGCAAAATAAGTGATAATTTTGATACGAACCTAAAATCGGAAAGTGACTACAAATGACAAGAGATGACTATTTGTGACAGGGGGTAAAAATACCCCTGTTCACTTCCCGTTTCCGCAAGCCGCGATGTTCTTTTCAAAGGTTTCCTTTAGTTTGGGCAGCAGGACGGAATAGTTCTTTTTGCGCCGGGCAAGGTCGGCACGCAGGTCATATGGTTTGGGAATGGCAACATTGAAGAGTTTCTCAAAAGCGGAAACGATACCGGCGAAAGAGAGGCGTTTGCCGCTTTCGTCCGTAATCAGCCCGCTGTAATCCAGCGAGGAGATCAGTTCCATCAGGTTGACCAGCGAACCTTTCCAATGGAGCGATGAAAGAAACGAGGAAGGTGTCGTGATGGTTCCGGGGTACTGTACACCAAAATTGACCAGCTCTATTTCCGCCTCCACCAGCAGGAGGCATTTGTCCAGATAGAATTCGGCTACTGCCGTGTGGAAATGTCCTGTTCGGGTGAATAACTTCTTTAGGGAAATCAGTTCTACCTTGCTGTGAAGCAGATGGCGCAGCCTTTCCGATACGGAAACCGATTCGATGGCGAGGTCGTAAAGGTATTGTTCATATTCGGTATAGGAGGAAGAGAATTCTTCATCGGAAACTGTCTGTTTTGGGCTTGAAGCCAGAGATAAATAATTGAATATACGGCATTCTGTAAATGGTTTCATACGGCATACATTTGATTTGTTTATACCGGAGTAAGCCAAATGAAATGCCTCTGCTATCGTTTAAAGCTCTATACCTTTTTAAAATACTGACAATCAACAATAAACAAATTTCATATAGAAACGGGTGTAAATAAAAAGTGTAAGCCGTCCTTGACAAGAATGTTAGGACGGCTTACACTTTTGTAAACCTCATTTGCTTCGGGTTATCCTCCGGTCAGTCGATGATATGGTATTTCCTTAGTTTCTCATACAGGGTAGTCCGGCTGACATTGAGCAACCGGGCCGCCTTGGAACGGTTGTCACCCGTCTTTTCAAGGGTCTGGAGAAGCAACGCCTTTTCTTTTTCTTCTTCCGTCCACTGCGTTTCTTCTTCTTTAGGAAGGGAGATTTCAAGGTTCAGGTCTGAAACGGAAATCCATTGCTCTTGGCAGATGAGTACGGCTCGACCTATTACATTCTTCAGTTCACGGATATTCCCCGGCCAGGGATATTCCAGCAGTGCCGCCTCTGCCAGCCGGTCAAAGCCACGAAACGATTTATGGGCCTTGGCGCAAGTGAGTTTCAAGAAAAAATAAGCCAGAGGAAGGATGTCTTCCCGGCATTCTGCCAGTGTAGGAATCCGCAGAGTGAACTCATTGAGCCGGTGGAACAGGTCTTCCCGGAAGCGTCCTTCTCCGATGGCTTTTTCCAGATGGTCCGGAAAGTGGACGGCCTGCGGGGTCCGGGCGTCGTCCGACGCAGTCGTCGTTACTACGGCGTCTATCAGTTCACGGATGCCGGTCCCCTTGAGAGCGCTGATTTCCAGCACCTGGCAACCGAGGTTGCGTGAAAGTTTTTCCGTGTCGATCCTGTCGCCGCGCTTCCGGACAATGTCCATCATGTTCAGCGCTATAATGACGGGAACGCCCAGTTCGCAAAGCTGGGTGGTGAGGTAAAGATTGCGTTCCAGGTTGCTGCCGTCAACCAGGTTCAGGATGAGGGAGGGATGGTCCGTGACCAGGTAATTCCGGCTGACGACTTCCTCCAGGGTATAGGGGGAAAGGGAATAAATGCCCGGAAGGTCTTCAATGATGATATTTTTATGGCCTTTCAGGCGGCCTTCCTTTTTTTCCACGGTGACGCCGGGCCAGTTCCCGACGTATTGGTTGGCGCCTGTCAGGGCGTTAAAGAGCGTGGTTTTCCCGCAGTTGGGGTTGCCCGCCAGGGCGATGGTAATGTTGCTCATGAATGGTTTCCTTGTCTTGATATATGGGTGCCCGTCTTGCTGTAAAATCAGGAAACGTGCGGTAATAGAGGCGGAATCAATGGATATGGATGTTCTCCGCTTCCGATTTGCGAATGGAGAGTTCGTACCCGCGGACAGTAACTTCAATGGGATCTCCCAGAGGGGCGACTTTGCGGATGAATATCTGCGTTCCCTTGGTAACCCCCATGTCCATGATGCGTCTTCTGACCGGGCCTTCCCCCGCCAGTTTGCCGACGGTGACGGTTTCCCCGATGAGGGCATCTCTCAATGTACGATGTTTGGTCATAGAATAATGGTTGGTTGTTGGATGGAATAACTCAGGCAACGAATATTTTGCTGGCAAGCGCCTTGCTGAGCGCAATCCTGGAGCCTTTGACGTTGATAATGAAATTACCGCCGTTTTCGGAAACGATGGAGACCGTGCTCCCGGCAACGAAGCCCAGGCTTTCCAGAAAACGCCGGGTTTCATCCTTGCCATGGATTTTGTTGACTTGGCGAATATCGCCGATGTTGAGCATGGAGAGTGGCATGGTGCGTGTATGAATCAAATCCGGAAAGAAGTTAGTTTTATCAAACTGATAAGTCAATGATATTATTAGGATATATTTTCAATCAATGTAAAATGCGTTTAATATAAATTGTTTGCGTATTAGTTTAATCTAAGTATGGCCAGCGGGGAAGAGGCGGGGAATGGAAGTTTCCCGGCAGTGCCTGCCGTAGGAACTGGAAGGGAAATGCAAAAAAGCCGCGCCAATGAATGTTCATTGGCGCGGCTGGAAAAAGAGCTTTTCTTCAGATTCAGGAGGCAGGGCAAACTTCGCCCTGGACGGGTTTGCCGTTGTATTCTCCGGTAAGCGTTTTCAGGAAAGCCACCAGCAGTCTCACTTCCTTCTTGTCCAGTTTATCGTAACCGAGCTGGTAATGGTACATTTTCGTAATGGCTTCCTCCAGCGTCTGTGCGGAGGCGTCATGCATATACGGCCAGGTGAGTTCCACGTTGCGGAGGGTCGGAACGCGGAAGCGGTGCCTGTCCGATTCCTTTTTGGAGAAATTCATCAGGCCGTTATCGTCATTGGTCTTGGCGCGTCCGGCAAAGAAATCGCCTTTGAGGTCGGCGTATTCAAAGGACTGGCCTCCCATGGCGGGACCGGTGTGGCAGGTCTGGCAACCAAGCTTCAGGAAAAGCTTGTAACCTTTTTTGGCGTTCTCGCTGATGGCGTTTTCATCCCCTTTCAGGTAGCGGTCAAACGGGCTGTTCGGCGTGATAAGAGTTTTTTCATATTCCGCGATGGCATTCGTGATGGTCTCTCCGGTGAATCCCTGGGGGTAAACCTTTTTGAATTCTACGGCAAAAGCGGTGTCTTGGTCCAGTTTGGCAGCGATCTTCTTCCAGTCATCCGG
>OHRS01000690.1_pt1 | contig 15706 bp, 7 predicted proteins | sample 1578441 | NCBI WGS metagenome assembly OHRS01 (sample SAMEA3879592, study PRJEB24766) | human gut metagenome | biome: human-associated habitat; feature: feces | place: USA | collected 1985/1987
TTCCAGCTTTATAAAATGTTTTAATTAATATTAATAAATATGTAATAGACTCATTAAAAATTCCTTTAAAAACTTACGGAGGGAAATATAATGAACAGTAAAAAGAATCTTAAACGAAACCTTTTAATATGCCTGCTGGCCGGTTCTGCCGTAATGTATACCCTGCCGCTGCACGCAGCAACAAGCGTAATTGGTAACGGCACGCTGCCGAGTGGTGGACAGTTTTTTGACGGGAATAAATTTACACAAGGAACAGTAATTGAAAATGGTCATAATTTTGAGGGTATTGGCAGCATTACCAAGCCGAATGACTTGACAATGAATGTTCATCAAAATAATCAAAATGCTGTGATTAAATGGGATAGTTTTAATGTAGGCGGAAGTGCGACCGTCAATTTTAAGGGACCGCAAGTAGAAGGTGGATATAATACTTTAAACTATGTTAACGCCGGCGGTAGTATGTCGCAAATTTACGGCACAATTAACGCCAATAACAATGGTAATATTTTTATCGTTAACCCGGCAGGCGTACAAATTGGCAACAGTGCGCAGATTAACGTTGGCAGCTTGTATGTATCAAGCAATACTTTGAGTGATACTGAACTTAGCAATTTTTATGATAAGGCAGGTAATACTGGTTTTACTTTAGATGGTACGCGAAATGCTGATATTGAACTGATGAGCCTTGGCAATATCAACGCTGGCAAAGTTACTTTTGAAGGCGATGGGCGTATTGTTATCGACAGCGAGCGTATTAAAAATACTGCCGGCGATGCTGTAAATAATAATTTTGAAATACATACCAATGATGTTAATAATGTCATTATCGGGTATGAAGCATATAATGACGGTGGCAAAAAAGGGACTTATGAAGGTAAAGATAAAACATTTGATAATGTATATTTAGATGGTTCTACTACTGCAATTGGTGTTAAAGGCTATATGTGGGTTGAAGATGTTGAGCAGCTGCAAGCCATTAACACTAACCTTGGTGGCAACTATGCTCTGAGAAATAGTATCGACGCTACAAGTACAGACAATGGTGGTGAAGGTTTTAAACCTATTGGTTTAAATGAAATTGGAAAACTTAAAGATAATGGATTTACTGGCAAATTTGATGGCATTGACTATAATATTTTTGGTTTAACGATTAATAATAATTATACAAATGTTGGTTTGTTCGGTGGAACTAATGGAGCAACAATAAATAATGTGACTTTAGTTGGTGGCAGTATTATCGGCGGTGCTTATGTTGGCGCAGTAGTAGGTTCTGCATTAAATGGTACTGTAATTACTAATGTTGTTAATAGCGCGTCAGTAAGTGGTAGTGATAATACTGCTGGAGATAATATAGGTGGCGTTGTTGGTGTAGCTTATAATAGTACAATTACTAATGCGGTAAATACAGGTGCTATTGATGGAAAAAATAATAATGTAGGTGGGCTTGTAGGTTTGTTAGAAAATGGCAGCACCTTAGACGGCAACAGCTACAACCTTGGCGATGTATCCGGCGATGGCTATAACGTTGGCGGGTTGGTTGGTCATGCCGTAAATTCCACTATCGGCGACGGCACTAACCTTGTTTACAACCGTATGGACGTAACCGGCGCTTACAATGTCGGCGGCATTGCCGGTAATATGACAGCCAGCACCGTGCGAAATGCCGAAAACAGCGGAACGGTATTGGCGAGTGGTAGTTTAACAGATGAATATAATTATCATACAGATATAGCGAATGAAAATAATCTTCCTGCTGGCAGCTCTCTTAGTAACGGTATTGTTTCGATTGATGTAAATGTTGCTAACGCTGGTGGTATTGCCGGTAGTTCTTCTGACAGTAGTATAATAAAAGATGTAACTAATACTGGCGATGTAAGCAGCAGAAAGCAAGAGGGCACAGAAAATATAAACGGACAAAACTATAATTATGAATACTATACTGCCGGTAATGTTGGCGGCATAGTTGGCAGTGCTGCTGATACAAATATTACTAATGCAACTAACCGCGAAAACGAAATACGCGGTGCGCATAACGTAGGCGGCATAGCCGGATATTTTAGTGGTACAGGTACTATAGATAGTGGTACAGGTACTATAGATAAAGGTATCAATGACGGCGGCGATATTATGGCTACCGGCGCACGTAATGGCAATGGATTTGTTATGGAAAGTGTACGTCAGAGTGGCGATGAAGATTTTATCATAGGCAATATTGGCGGTATTGTTGGTTATATGGATGGTAAGGGTGTAAAAGTTACCGGCAGTGCAAACCGTGGAACTGTACATACAGAAAATATTGAAGACGCTGATAATGTGCTTACAATAAGCAAGGCTGCTAATGTTGGTGGTATAGTTGGGAAGATTGATGCTAATACTAATGAAACTGGATTATTGAGTGATTTCCGTAATGGAAATTATAAGAACGCATCTGTTTCTAAAAGTTATAATACTGGTAACGTTACGGGTTATACCGGCGTTGGCGGCGTCATTGGCATGATGTATAACGGTTCTGTTGCTGGTTCGTATAATCAGGGCGCAATTAATACTACCCGTCAAGTATATAGAGGGGGAGGAAGTAACATTGACCCCTTGAATATGGGCGGTATTGTTGGTGATACTACCGAACAGACAAGTGCTTCAGCGGTTATTTACGATGTTTATAACGAAGGTCAGATTGGCGATGAAAATTTTGAATTTTATGCCCGTCATGTGGGCGGTATTGTTGGGCGCCTTTCCGGTACAGTAGAAAAAGCCTATAATACAGGTGACATTTACAACAATGATACTGCCGTTGGCGGTATAGTTGGCTGGTGGTATAACGGTAATATTAAAAATGTATTTAATACAGGTAATATTACAGTTCGTTCAGCAACGGAATTACAAGTTGGCGGCATTGCTGGTGCTGCTGAAACGAGATATAAAACTTTAGAAAATGCTTATAACCTTGGTACAATTAGAGGATATAAAGAAGGCGTAGATGTTTCAAACAATCCTCAGGATGGTACTGATGATAATATTTATGTAGGCGGTATTATCGGCAGGGCACGCGGATACACTCAGCTTACTATCAGAAATGTTTACACAATGGGTAACCTTTATGCAGGCGTAGGTACTTATAACAATGCTACAGGTACTTATAGTTACAAACATACTGAAAGTAATGGCCTTGGTGCTATTTATGGCGGAAATGAAGCACCAACATTACAAGGCGCAAACTATATAATACGTGATAGCGATTATTTTAAAGATTTATCAAGGCAAAGCGGCGTTAATGATATAAAATATAGTGATAGATATACCCAGGACGAGTATGTCTTTGTAAATGTTGGTGAACAAGGAGATAAGATTTTCTCTAACCAAGATGGCGGCGCAGTTAACAATGCAACTGATAATAACTGGCGTATTTATGAAGACAATACAACACCTATTTTAAATGCCTTTTTGCCTAATGTTGAGGATTATTTTAATGATGATAATAATATGACCAACATTAACACGATTCAGTATGGTACAGCATATAATCCGCTGCTTACAATTATTAAAGCTAATGGAGATTTAAGTTATGACTGGAATAAGCTTGGCATTAGCGGTGCAGCAAGCCTCGCTGTTTATGGCGGCGGCTTAACGCTTGATAATGTTGATACATCTGGCGGGACTGGATATTATAGTGGCTTATTATATACCGATAAAGATTTAACGCTTATTGCTACAAATAAAAATAATGAGCCTGATGATACTAAAGTAAGTGGCGACATTGGATTAGGCAGTGGAGCAGAACTGTACGGTTCGTCTGTTAAAATTGAAGCCGACGGAACAGTAACGGTTTATGGCAGTGTAACTGCAACTGGCGAAACAGCAGATTCAACCGGTGATATTAACATTACCGCCGGGGATGTTGATGTTTACGGTACTTTAACTACCGGTAAGCCTGTTAGTATTGCTGGCATAGAAGATTCTGCCCAAGCTGTTAATACAAATTTTGAAAATGTTAATAATCCGAATGAAGCAATGATTCACATTAGTGAACGTTTTGCACACGAAATTGATTCTGCAAATGGTGCAACAAATAATATTACTATTAATGCAGGTACTAAACTTGTTGTTGGTGATGACGGCAACCCGATTTTGGATAAAGACGGCAATGAGCAATATGTTAATATCGGCAACGGCAACGTTAACCTGTATTTTGGCAACAAAGAACAGGGGCTTATTACAACCGGAGGCAATTTAACTGTAACCGGCACGGGCGATGTTTATGTTGACAGTGACCTTGACATCGGCGGTAATTTAACTCTTAAAGGTACCGGCGCAGACAGCGAAGTTGTGCTTGATATTACCAATATTGGACAGGTACAGGCAAAGAATGAACTTGCTGAAAATCCGGAAAGTCAGGTAACTGCTGCTGAAAAATTGCATAAATTTATGCACCACTTTGAAAATACTAATGCCGATACGGATAATTTAATTACTTTAAATTCTGCGAGCGGCGATGCTAAACTTGCCGTTGACATGTGGGATGGTAATGCCTTTGATTTGAAAAAGTTTGATAGTGAAAATCATGATTTTAAAAAAGAACTTAATTCTATGAATGTCACTATCAATGATGAAATCCTTGATGGTAAAGAAGGTAATCATGTAAAAGACTATACATACATTTGGGTAAGTGATGGTGAACAACTTCAAGGTATTAACGCTACTGTAAATGATGGCGGTTTAGACTTTAACTATGCCCTTAAAGGCGACATCAACGCCAGCGGCGTAAATAATTATGAAGCTATTGGCACAGGCAGTAATACTGGCTTTACCGGTACTTTCGACGGGCGCGGAAACCGCATTATTGGTTTAACTGTTAGTGGTGAAAACGCAGGTATTTTCAGCACTATTGGTACAAACGGCGTTGTTAAAGATGTTAACATTTACAGCGGTACATTTACCGGCACAACAACTGCCGGTGCTGTTGCTGGCAAGAACAAAGGACGCATTGAAGGCATTGTAACCTTTGGCAATACTGTAACCGTTACTGATGAGGATGGCAATGCAGGCGGCATTGTTGGTATTAATAGCAGCGGTGAATTTAAAGATAATGCAAATGATGGTGAATTAACTGGCGGCATTTACGATGTTGAAAGCACAGGCAGTGTTATTGCAGGCAGTTCCAGTGCCGTTGCAGGTGGTTTGGTTGGCACAAATGATGGCGGCCTTGCCAACAGCTTCAGCGACAGCGCAGTAACAGTAGGTACAAATGTTACCGGTGGTACAAGTGCTGGTCTTGGCGGCGTAGTTGGCGTTAATACTGAAAAGGGCAATGTTCAGTATGTGGATAGCCTTGGCGTTACCAATGGCGGTGCAACAGGCAGCAGCAATATTGGCGGCATCATTGGCATAAATAATGGCAATATGTACAGTGGGTATAACGAAAGTATCGTCAGCGGCAGCAGCAATGTTGGTGGTATTATAGGCAATAACAGCAGTACAGTTGCAAACGTTGTTAATGCAACAAGTGTTACCGGTAATGATAAAGATACAACTGATGTTAGCGAATATGTTGGCGGGCTTGTTGGTAACAATAATGGTGATGTTAATAACGGCAGAAATAATGGCACTATTACGGGAACTAAATATGTAGGCGGCATGGTTGGTAATAATGCTGAAGGGTCAACATTAACTAACCTTGTTAACGACAGTTCAGCGGCTATTTCTGGTGTACAATATGTAGGTGGCATTGCTGGTAAAAATGAAGGTATAATTACGGCTAATAGTAGTAATCTTATAAACCGTGGCAGCATTACAGGTAACCAATATGTTGGTGGTGTCGCAGGTATGAACACTGGTAAAATAAGAAATACGGTTAATAGTGTAGTTCTTAATGCAACTGGTAATGATGCTAAATACTTTGGCGGCGTAGCCGGATATAATGACGGAACAATTGGAACAGTAACAAATACCAGTACTATTGATGTTATTGCTCAAGATGGGACGTTAGTTGGCGGTATTATTGGGTATAATGCTGAAAATGGTACATTAGAAGGTGAAATCGTTAACGAAGGTAATATTTCTGGTGAATCAGAAGTAGGTGGCATTATCGGTGAAAATATAAATCAGAGTATTTTAAATAATGAAAATAAACCACGTTTAACAATCAGTAATAAAGGTAATGTAAGTGCAACAGATGGTGGTGCAGCAGGTATTTTCTATGACAATAAGAGTGTTATAGATAATGTAGATCTCGTTAATGAAGGTACTGTAACCGGAGGTGCAGGTGCTAATAGTATAACTGGTGGGTTATTTGGTGTTAACTCTGGTAATATTACAAATTCTACACTTACTAATAACGGTGAAGTAACCGGTGGCGGTGCAGTTGGCGGCTTGATTGGTAATAATAGCGGTAGTGCAAGCGGTTCTGTATTTACCAATGACGGTATAGTAGAAGGTGAGGATAAAGTTGGTGGTTTGTTTGGTATCAACAGCGGCAGCTTTAATACATCTTCGTTAATTAATACGGTTAATGCACAGGTTACCGGTAAACGAGAAGTCGGCGGTTTAATTGGCGTTAATAGCGGCAACATTGAAGGTGGACGCCTTGAAGCTAATGGTACTAATGGTTATTACAAGTACCAGATTTACAATAACGGTACAATTAATGTAACTGAGGAAGGTACGTATATTGGCGGTCTGTTTGGTACTAATAGCGGTGAGGTTAAAGCTGCGTACAACACCGGTGTAATCAATGCAGGTCAAAGCAGTAATGTCGGCGGCATTGCAGGTGTGAATGAACAAGGTGGCAAACTTGACCAGGTATTTAACACCGTTATGACAGGCGTAGATGATGAAGGTAATACTGTATATGGTACTATTACTGGCAAGGATAATGTCGGCGGCTTGGTAGGTACCAACAGCGGCACTTTGAGCAATGCGTATAATACGACTGATGTTAGCGGTACAACAAATGTTGGCAATGCAGTGGGTCGTAATGAAGCCAACGCAACTGTAAACAATGTTTACGATGTTAACAATACCGGCAATAGACTTATTGCTGAAAATAATGGTAACGTAACAGGCTCTTATTCAGGCAATGAGGCGGATAAAAAAACAACAGGTATTACTTATGTTGCTGAAGGCGATAAATTAAAAGAAGATAGTTATAAAGATTCTTTAAATGACGCCGATACATGGAAATTCTATGACGGTAATAGCAATCCGCTGCTTAAAGTGTTCTTGACAGATGTTGAGATAAAAGTAGATGTTGATGAGATTAACGAGTATATCAATAATGTTTATAATGGTAACGCACAAGCTATTACTGATGAGGATATTGACAAACTTATTGCAGCAGGTGCAATTACAGCTCCGGATAATTTTGAGGCTTACAATAATGCTAAAGAATTAATTAATAGCATAAGCCATACCAATGCCGGTGAGTACAGCGATTGGTTATATTCACAGCAAATTGCTTCTAACGGTAATGGCGAAATTTTTAATCCTAACAACCTTGGGTATAATATTGCATTAACAGCTGATATTGATACGGCCAAATTAACCATTAATTTAGGCGAAGTAACTCATATTTATGGTGCTCCTAATACTAATGGGTATAATTATACTGTTGAAGGCTGGATTAATCCTGATGATGCTAATGATTACACTATTACTATAGGAACATTAGGTAACGGTATTACTGATAATGCACTGAAAGACAATAATATTCATACTAATGATGTTGATGAGTATACTTGGTCTACTACAACTGCAAGCATCTCAGCTAATGGTTCATTAAATAACTATGAAATTGTAACCGTAAAAGATGGTACATCTAAAGTTATACCTGTTACTATAAATGTTATTTTAAATGATGTAACACATATTTATGGTGATAGCTTTAATAGTAATGATTATACTGTTGGAAATGTTGATTGGGTAAATGGCGACAATTATACCACAGCTGATGTTGTTCTTAGTAATATAAATGATGGTGCATTTACCAATGGTAATGGTGGAAAAACGAATGACGTGACAGCTGATGGCTATAAATGGAATGCAACAGTTAGCGGCAACGGAGCAAATGCAGAATCTATCAATAAAAATTATATTTTTAACGTTATTGATGGTGATTCCAAAGTTACTCCTAAAGAAGTAACCATAGAAGACATTTTAGCTTCGATTGAATATGGCAGCAAAGGCGATTTCACTGTTGAAAATACTGGTAATATAAATGGAACAGTATATGATGATAATCTTGGAATATCTTATACAGATACTTCTGTTATTGCTGGTAGTGAATATGCTTTAAATCAGAATGGTAGAGATACTGCTGATGTGAAAGTAAATAATGGAGTATATACCGATAGCATTTCTATTAATGGTATAAAACTTACTGGAGACAAAGCAGGTAACTATTATATTTCTTCTGATACTGCCAAAGGGGATATTCGTGTAGATAAAGCTCAAATCCACATCGGTGCTAATAATGAAGCAATTCATGTTGGTGAAAAACCTGATTACATCGGTACTGACATTAATGGCGCATTGGTAAACGGCGATAAGTTGAACGGTAATTACCATTATGGTGTAGAAAACAGTGCTGATGAAAAAGTTGTTGGCGACCATTCGATTGGTGTATGGATTGGCAATACGTTCTATGATCTTTCTGCAACGGTTGACTGGACAAAAGTAGATGGCTTCTTTGCAAACTATAATGTTACATTTGTTCCCGGTACTTTAACCGTAACAGAACAGGTTATGCCTGACCTGCCCGATAACTGGCCTAACAATCGTTGGGATTATCTGTTTGGCGACAATCCGTTTGACCGCAATGAAAACTTTCGCGAACGCAAGGCAGAAGTAAACTTTGTTGACGGCGCAATGGAGATTTAAACAGCGTAGCTTTTACAACTTAATAATCGCGTTAGCCTGAATTTGGCAAACCAAAAACAAAACGCCTGCGGAAAACTCCGCAGGCGTTTGTGCGTTGTAAGATAAGTTTAAATTTATAATTCATAGAAAGTTATTGTTTTTGTAATTTTTTCAGATTTTCTATGCTTTTGAGAGACTCTTTCCATAAAGATTGTAATTGGAAGATAGCTATTTGATTTAATCTGAATAAGCGCTCTGATTGTGAAAGACCTTCACGTATAAAGACTGCATTCATGCTTTCAAGATTTGATAAAACTATTAACTGCTCAATAGTTGCAGTATCACGAATATTGCCTTTGGCATCAGGGTTCATTTTGCGCCAGTCTTTAGCTGTAATGCCAAAAAGGGCTACATTAATAATATCAGCTTCGCTGGCATATGTATGAGAAATTTGAGCGTTGTTAAGTGTTGGCAGTATTAATTTTTCTTTTATAGCATCAGTATGGATTTTGTAGTTTGATTTTGCTATCTCCCGCTTAATATTCCAATCAATTTGTTTTACATGGCTCTCATCAGCTTTTAAACGCTGATAATCTTTTATGATGTACAGTTTAAATTCAGGTGAAATCCATGAAGCGAATTCGAAGGCGATATCTGTATGTGCATAGGTGCCGCCATAGCGCCCGGATTTAGAAATAATGCCAATGGCATTTGTACTTTCAATCCATTTCTTAGGTGAGAGGGTAAATGCATTTAAACCTGCTTCTTTTTTAAACCCCTCGAATTCGAGGGGTTTAAAATTAGGATTATTTAATTTTTCCCAAAGACCTAAAAATTCAATAGTATTTCTGTTGCGAAGCCAGTTTTGAATAACGGCATTTGGGTCATCACTTCTGTATTTCGCAATATCAGTTAGTGAAATATAATCGGACTCGTTAGTACTGTTGACACGTATTTCAATTCCATTAGCGTTTATAGTGCTTTTAATAATAGGCATAATAATGCGCTCCTCTCTGTTTTTAATAAAGTTTTAGTTTGAAATTACATTCAACCTAAATAAGCAGTTTGCAAAGGTTGTTTACAAACTGCTTATGGAGTGGTTGTGTTTAGTTGATGAAAATATATTTTTCTTCAATACGACCTGTTCCCAAGTTCCGGATGGCGTCCCGGAGATAGGTGCAGGCGTTTGGCAAGTTCCACCGCTTCTTCAAGCGGCAGGTCGCCGGCGCGCTCACCGTTTTTTTCAAATATGCAGTGCGGGTCTTCGCTGCCAACTTCGCCTCCGGGCAGGTAAATGTATTCTCTGTTGTCGTTGTCGGCAAGTATAATGCCTGCAAGTAACTGTTCCGCTAAAATTTTGCTCATTGCTGCTCCTTAAAACATGCGGCGTTTCCAAAGCCAGTAGCCGGTAACCCCGGCAACCAAAAGCGAGGTGCCGCCTATTACAAGAAATCCGTAAGGGCTGTCGGAAAGCGGTACGGGCACGTTCATGCCCCATAAGCCGCCGATGGTGGTTGGTATGGCCAGTATAATCGTTACGGACGCCAGAAACTTCATTACTAAGTTCAGGTTGTTGCTGATGATGGAGGCGAATACTTCCATCATGCTGTTTAAAATGTGGCTGTACATTTCAACCATTTCAATAGCCTGCTTGTATTCGATGATAACGTCCTCCAGCAAATCCTCGTCTTCTTCATACAGCTTGATGAGGTGTGCGCTCTGGTTGGTGGAGCGCAGGCGCAGCAGTTTTTCGGTTACAATGTAATTGCTGCGCAGGGATGTTGTAAAGTATGTTAAGGATTTTTGTAAGTCCAGCATGTTAAAAAGTTCGCTGTTTTCCATGGATTTGCGCAGGTGCTGTTCCAGTTCGTCGGTACGTTTAATAATAATGCGGATGTATTTCAGATATAATGTTGCCGATTTATAGAGTATTTGAAAAAGAAAGCGCGTCTTTTTAAATGTACTGAACATTTTATAGTTGTAGGAAGAAAAATCGGCGATAACGGCGTTAGGCTCCAGGCAAACGGTTACAATGTAATCTGCCGATACGATAATGCCGAGCGGCAAGGTGTCGTAATCTTTGTTGCTGCGCAGCACCGGGATGTCGATAAGGGTGAGTATCTGGTCGTCTTCGGTTTCGATACGGGATTTTTCTTCATCGTCAAGCGCGGCGCTTAAAAAGTCCATCTGAATGCCGGTGGCGTCCGCCACTTCGTGCAGTTCTTCGGGTGAGGGACTGACGATGTCTATCCAGCAGCCTTTTTCCAGGCTGTCCAGTTCCAGTTCGTCCATGCCGTTATTGGTGCTTTTCATAATTCTGTACATTGGCGGTCCCTCCTTCCGTTTGCAATGTGAATTAAAGCCGCAGCGCGGGGCTGTAAATTTAATTCACTCTGTAATCTTTTAAATATTCGGCACAAAAGCGCAAAATCCTTGTTAAAGGGGCTGTTTAGTTAAATTTTTTACAAAATTTTAAACTGCAGGGGCAGAGTTTTTACTTTTCTTTAATAAAAATTGTTGATATAATATAACTAATTTTAAAAGCAGGAGGGTAGTATTGTAGCTTAGAGCGGATTTTTTGTGAAGAAAGGTAGTGCAGCAGGATGAATGTTCAGTTGATTATTGTTGTTGTGTATATTGCGCTTTTGTTCGCAATAAGTTTTTACGTTAAAAGCAGGGCGGATAAAGGCTCTGCGGAGTATCTTTTTGCGGGGCGCAAACTTGGCCCGGTGCTGATTGCCGTTAATATTACGGGCCTTGCCGTTGGTGCGGCTTCTACCGTTGGCGTTGCCGAAAACGCTTACAAGGTTGGCATGGCGGCAGGCTGGTACAACGCGGCGTGGAGCGCGGGCGCCATTATTATGGGCCTTGTGGCGGCGGGCAAGCTGCGTGCCATGAAGGTTTCCACCATTCCGGAATTTTTTGAAAAATATTACGATACCAAAGGCCGCGTTATCAGCGCGGTTGGGCTTGTAATTATCATGTCCGTTATTACGGCGCTTCAGTATCTCGCCGGCGGCGCGATTCTGGCTTCGCTTCTGCCCGAATATTTTTCGTTCCGCGGCGGCATGATTGTAAGCGCGGTGGTATTTATCGGCATTACGCTTATCGGCGGTTTGTGGTCGAGTGGTTTGTCCAATATCGTCAGCGTTGTTTTGATATACGCGGGCATTTTATATTCCTGCGTGGCAGCGGTAGACCACAGCGGCGGGCTTGATGCCATTGCGGCGCAGCTTCCGACCGGGCTTGACTGGTTTGACCCGTTTGCAGGCATTCCGCTGGCCGTTATTATCGGCTGGTTTATTGTTATGATTACGCAGGCCATTACGGCGCAGGGCCCTGTGCAGATTGCCTGCGGCGCGCGTGACGCCAAAACTGCGCGCAACGGCTTTATTCTTGGCGGCCTTTTAATTTTCCCGGTAGGCTTTTTGTGCGCGCTTTTAGGCATTATCGGCAAGGTGCAGTTCCCGGAAATTTCGGCAACGCTTGCTTTGCCTAAAGTTGTTATGGCGCTTGACCCCATTGCCTCCGGCACAACGCTTGCGGCGCTGTGGGCAGCGGATGTATCTACCGCCTGCACAATTCTTCTGGGCGCGGGCACGCTGTTCAGCCAGGATATTTACAAACGTTTTATTAATCCGTCCGTAACGGACGACCGCTTTGTTAAAATTAACCGCCTGACTATTCTGGCGGTTGGCATTATAACCTTATGGTTTGCTTTTAACGCTGCCGGTATTTTAAAAACCATGGTGGCAGGGCTTTCGATGACGACGGCGCTGACCTGCGTATTTTTGTTTACGGTGTTTGCGCCCGGTTTGTGCCGCCGCAGCAGCGCGTTCTGGACTACTCTTGCAGGGCTTTTGGGCCTTGTGGTATGGGAGTTTGTACCGGCACTGCATGTTTTGCAGCATGTAATTTATTTTGAATGGCTGCTGTGCATTATCGTGTTCCTCATTGTAGCCGTGTTTGACAAAACACCTATTAAAAAACCGGAAATGGTGGAGGAAGACTGACCATGGCAGAACAGAAACTGACGAGCATTGAAATTGGGCGTGCGGCACTGCGCATTGCCGTTACCGAAAACCGCACAGAGGAGCAGCGTATTAAAGAGCAGCTGGCGGCAAAGGGCATCCGCAGCACGGCGGTTGATTTTGGCGGCGAGTTTATGCCGAGCGTTGTTAAAATTGTGGAGCGTGCCGTTGTTGCGGCGCAGCGTCAGGGCATTGTTACGGAAACCCATGTTGGCGCAGGCGCGGTTGCAGGCGCTGCCCACGCTGCTTTGGAGCAGCTTGTAACAAAGGCGGCCGGCTTTAACGTGGGCGGCAAAATTGGCATTGCCCGCAGCGGCGAGCATTTGTGCGTTGCCATATATATGGCGGTGGGCGTGCTGAACCTTGACGAATTGTGCGTGGCGTTGGGGCACCGCTCACTGGCAAGTGAAGAATAAAGGAGCAGTATGAATATTATAGACATTATCGGGCCTGTAATGATTGGCCCTTCAAGTTCGCATACGGCGGGTGCGGTAAGGCTGGGGCTTTTAGCTGCCGGCATTTTGGGCGCGCCGCCCGTTAAAGCACAGATTGATTTGCACGGCAGCTTTGCGCATACCTACCGCGGGCACGGCACGGATGTGGCGCTACTTGCCGGGCTTATGGGCTGGCTGCCTGATGACGCGCGTATTCCGCAGGCGCGTAAATATGCCGCGGAAGCAGGGCTGGAATATAATTTTGCCAAAGTAAACCTTGGCGATTTAACCCACCCAAATACAGCGCGCTTTACGCTGACGGCAAAAGACGGCAAAAGCTGCGAGGTTATCGGCTCCTCCATCGGCGGAGGGCAGGTTAAGGTATCCGCCATTGACGGCGCGGAGGTTGAGCTGGACGGCAAGCTGCCTGCGCTGTTGGTATCGCATACCGACAAGCCCGGCGTGATTGCGCTTGTAAGCAGCACGCTGGCAAGTGCGTCCGTAAATATCGCAACCATGCGCGTGTTCCGCAAAAATAAAGGCGGGCTGGCAACCATGGTGCTTGAGTGTGACCAGAAAGTGCAGCCTGCGATAGTGCAGCTGCTGGCGGCGCTGCCGCCTATTGACACGGTGCGCTTTGTAGACAGCGTGCTTTGAGGTGAAAGATGGCAAACGACAAAATTTCATTAAATGCATTAATAGAAGAAGCAGAAGCGGCAAAACTGAGCCTGAACGCTTATTTGCTGCCGCAGAGCGCCGCTGAACTGGAAATTACGGAGGAAGAACTGCTTGCCAAAATGGTGCAGATGCTGAAAGTAATGGAAGAAGCCGCAGCCTACGGGCTGACGGGCGTGCGCTCGCACAGCGGCTTAACCGGCGGCAGTGCGCTTAAACTGCAAAACGCGGCAGCGCAGCCCGGCTTTAATAAACTTTTGGGCGCTCTTGCAACGGATGCCGTAACTTATGCCCTTGCCGTAAGCGAATGCAACGCTGCCATGGGCAGAATTGTGGCGGCACCCACGGCAGGTGCGGCAGGCGTGCTTCCCGGCGTGCTGCTGGCTTTAAAAAAGCACTGTAATTTAACGGAAGAACAGCTTGCACGCGCGCTTGTTGTGGCAGGGCAAATCGGGCTTGTAATTGCAGCCCGTGCCTCGCTTGCGGGTGCGGTTGGCGGCTGCCAGGCAGAATGCGGCAGTGCGGCGGCCATGGCGGCAGGCGCTGCTGTTGACGCTTTGGGCGGCACTCCTGCGAAGGCAGGTACTGCCGTAAGCATTGTTTTTAAAAACATGCTGGGGCTGGTGTGCGACCCTGTGGCAGGGCTTGTGGAAGTGCCCTGCATAAAACGCAACGGCGGTGCGGCAGTGCAGGCGCTTTTGGCGGCAGAAATGGCGCTGGCAGGCATTGGCAGCTTTATTCCGGCGGACGAAGCTATTGACGCCATGAAATGGGTGGGCGATTCTATGCCCTGTGCGCTGCGCGAAACTGCGGGCGGCGGCCTTGCACAAACGCCTACGGCACTGGCGTGGGCCAAAGCGTGGTTTGAACGCGAATAGCCGTAAAAAGCGGTTTTGTAAAATTAATGACATTTTATATTAAAAATTTTTACAAAAAATATTGACAGAACCTGTCTGCTATGATAGAATTACATTCGTCGCCAAGCGTATCTTGGTAAAATGGTGGCTGTGGTGAAGCGGTTAACACGGCGGATTGTGGCTCCGTTACGCGAGGGTTCGAATCCCTCCAGTCACCCCATATTTTTGGGGCGTAGCCAAGTCGGTAAGGCACGGGACTTTGACTCCCGCATGCGTTGGTTCGAGTCCAGCCGCCCCAGCCAAATAACGTGATCCACTAGCTCAGTCGGTAGAGCACCTGACTTTTAATCAGGGTGTCCCGCGTTCGAGTCGCGGGTGGATCACCATTTTTATTTTATAGCCAAAGCACTGTAATCAGTATTGCAGTGCTTTTTTTATTTGCTGCCGCAGGCATAATAATAACCCCCTTCGCTTTAACAGCGGAGGGGGTTGTACTTGTGTAAGCGGATTCTTTATTCGTACTTGTTTACTGCGGTTTATTTTAATTTGCTGTATTCTTCGTCGGTAACGGGTTCCAGCCATTCGTTGCTGCTGCCTTCAGCCGGTACTTCAATGGCAATGTGCGCAAACCAGCTGTCCGGTGCGGCGCCGTGCCAGTGTTTAACTTCGGGCGCAATGTTTACAACGTCGCCTGGTTTAAGTTCCTGCGCGGGTTTGCCCCATTCCTGGTAGTAGCCGCGGCCTGCGGTTACCAGTAAAATCTGCCCGCCTTTGTGGTGAATATGCCAGTTGTTGCGGCAGCCGGGTTCAAAGGTTACATTGAATATTTTGACCTGTGCCGTGGAAATCGGCGCAAGAT
>OHRS01000709.1_pt1 | contig 15340 bp, 14 predicted proteins | sample 1578441 | NCBI WGS metagenome assembly OHRS01 (sample SAMEA3879592, study PRJEB24766) | human gut metagenome | biome: human-associated habitat; feature: feces | place: USA | collected 1985/1987
GAACAGGATCTTTTTTCTCGATACAAGAAAATATGGATTTTGAATATATCATCGGAAACATAGGTTCTAATTGGGTCTGATGCTGTACAAATATATACTCCCCATCTCCATCTAAGAGATTATTTTTCCTTATAAACTCTACCATATACGGATCATAGAAATTTTGCTCTAAAAATCTATATGTGAAAGTTTGTACTCTTTTATTATAAAATAATCTCTTGTAATATTGTTTTAGAAGAACAGCTGCATCTTCTATTATTTTTCCAAATTCCACTGAACTTGATTTTATTATAGGATTTAATTCTGTTCCTACGTTATTTATTAAAAAATTAAATTCCTCTATAACTTGTTTTTGCAATGACTCTATTTTAGAAGTAGAAGATCTATATGTAATTTTATAAACATTAGATCCATCTTCTAACGTATCTGGTTCTACATGTACAACTTTAAATACTATCTGTTTTTTCAAATATTCTATACAAAACTGATCATCAGGATAAGGTTCAATTGTATTTGGAAGTACAATAACATCGCCTTCAATTGCTGCTGATTCTGTACCAAAATCTTCATTAGAATATTGCATTTGGAATTGTTCAAATCCATATAGCATCATATTATGAATTAAATTATATTTAAACGGTGAATCTGACCCTACATTGTTAAATGCTAATTTTGAAGCTTCATCTAGCGATGATGCTTCTTTATTTATGTGAAAATATTCTACTGGAGTAGGAGGCTTATCTGAATATTTATAATAATTATTAGAAATTGCATTTTGCTGAGCTTGAAGCAAAGATCCAACCACATCGTTATATGTAGTATTAGTGAAATGGCCTGCCATAATATCCCTCCTTTATTATTTTAAATTATTAAAATGTTTCGGAATCACAATAAATATCAAAATACCATTCATATCCATCATTTGTAGATATAAAATAAGTATCATTTCCTTTTCTAGCGATATAATGTATTTGAGGAGAATTTTTACATATATCAATGTATATAGATGATGGTATTTTGTATTGATATTGTTTCATAGTGTTATCTATTTCATAACTATACATCTATATCGGTCCCCCTAAATAAAAAGGTGAGAGTGAATTCACTCTCACCTTATTTTTTTATAAACAAATTCCTCTAGCGACCAAAGCGTCAATGATTTCATTAACTTTATTAGCTATATCTGCAGAAGTTGCAGAATCAGGAGTTGCTATTTTTTCTATAGACGATGCAACACCAGTAAGACCAACACCGTCTTTACCAGCCGGTCCTTGAAGACCTTGTTCACCTTTAGGTCCAATAGGTCCCTGAAGTCCTTGCTCTCCTTTTTCTCCAGCAGGTCCTTGAGGTCCAATTGGTCCTCTTTCTCCAGCAACACCTGGATCACCTTTCGGTCCAGCAGGTCCCTGAAGACCTTGCTCTCCTTTTTCTCCAGCAGGTCCTTGTTTACCTTGGATACCTTGCTCACCAGCCGGCCCTTGAAGTCCTTGCTCTCCTTTTTCTCCAGCAGGTCCTTGAGGCCCAGCGATGCCCTGGAGACCTTGTTCACCTTTTTCTCCTCTCGGTATAGTGAAATCAAGAATTGCATTTTCTGCAGTACCTACATTAACGATCGATAATTCGTCTCCGTATGTTACTTGACCAACAGTAATTTTTCCAGCAACACCTTGCTCGCCTTTAGGTCCGATAGGTCCAGCAGCACCAGCGTCACCTTTTAAACCTTCAGGTCCTTGAGGTCCTTGATCTCCTCTTTCACCTTTAGGTCCTTGTTCACCCTGTTCACCTTTAGGCCCCTGAATACCAGTTGCCCCTGATAAATCGGTTAAGAAATTATATTTATCCGCTCCTTTTACAAATACTTTTGCATTGTTAGGGTCTTCTACATCGTCAGTATTTACGATAACAATTGAACCTTCCTCGAGACCATCTGTAGCAAATCCATCGTTCATCTGCTGTACAGAAGTAAATACCTTAGCAAATGAGAATGAATCACCTTTTTCACCTTTTGGTCCTACAGGTCCTTGCTCACCTTGGATACCCTGTTCACCTTGGACACCCTGTTTTCCTCGAGGCAATGTAATATTAAATATTGCATTGTATTCATCTCCGATATTTACTACTTCTGCTACTTCTCCAGCTTTAACTTCATTAAGAGTAATCGTAGCAGCTTTACCAGCATCTCCTTTTTCACCCTGAAGTCCTCTAGGTCCAGTTTGACCAGGATCACCTTTTTCACCCTTTGGTCCTACAGGTCCTTGCTCACCCTGAGCACCTTGAAGTCCTCTAGGTCCCATTTCACCTTGGTCACCTTTTACACCTTTTTCACCTTGAGGTCCAGCAGGTCCCACAGCACCACGTTGTCCTACAGGTCCTTGCTCACCTTTATCTCCTTTTTCACCTTGAGCACCTTGAGGTCCAATTGGTCCTCTCTCACCAGCAGGTCCCACAGCACCTTGCTCACCTTTATCTCCTTTAGGTCCGATAGGAAGAGTGATATCTAATACAGCATTGTGCTCATCTCCTGTATTTTTAACAGAAGGAGCCTCTCCTACATTTACATTACCAATAGTAATCGTAGCTGCATCACCTTTATCTCCTTTAGGTCCTACAGGTCCTTGAACACCCTGTTCACCTTGAGGTCCTATTTCACCTTTTTCGCCCTGATCACCTTTTTCACCTTTAGCGCCAACTTCACCTTTAAGAGTGAAAATAATGTCTCCAAGCAAAATAGAATCTTCATTAATTTTATTGATTTGAAGAACTCTGCCATTAGCATCTACAACATAATCGCTAACTACATAATCTTCATTTTTAATTTTAGATTTTACATTTTCTGCTCCAGGTACAGCAATACCTTCATATACATATAATCCAGCTCCTCTAGTACCCTTCTCACCTTTTTCACCTTGATCTCCTTGCAGACCTTGAACACCCTGGGCACCTTGATCACCTTTCGCTCCTTTAGGTCCTCTTGGAATGGCGATATGAATAAAATTAGTTCCTGAAGCTTTATCAAATTCAACTTCAGCATGAGCTTCTTCTTCAGTATCTACAATAGCAATTTCTCCTATTGCGAAATCAGCACTTGCTCTTTTTACCGCAGCTTCCAAAATATCTAAATGCTCTTTTGTGAACACTGCGCCGGCTCTTACATTTTCTTCAAAAGATAAATTCTCATCATAAATATTGTAATTATTCGGTTTATAATGATAAGCCATAGTGTATAACCTCCTTATAGGTATATTATAGCATAAGCTATTTATAAGAATGTTTAAATTTAGAGGTCAAATCCCCATACCATTCAGTTGGTATGGGGATTATTTTTATATTGTAGTTGCACGTTTTACATAGATATTTTCAAGATCTTTCAGGTCATTATAGATTGCATTTCCGCTATCTCTGAAGCAATGATAAATAATACCATTTTCTTTATAATATTTACCATTATAAAGAATCGTACCATGTTCAAAATTGATAGGGTTTTGAATGGTTCCTTCTTCTCCTACTGGAGGTTCAGGTCCTTCTCCGCCAGGATTATATACCTCTACATATTCATTAAGACCTGCAAGTTTTCCTTCTAAAGTTTCTGAAGCAGATTTAATACATTTGTAGATGGTTCCTTCTTCTACGTAGTATTTTCCTTCTTCCAGCATAATTCCTTTTTCGTACATAATAGGATTTTCAGGAGTTCCAAGTTCTGGAGGAAATTCAGGAACATAAACAGATACATACGCTGCGAGATCTTTAAGAGCTCCATGTACAGAAATTTCTGAATCTCTATTACAGATATAGACAATTCCATTTTCTGTATAATATTTTCCTTTATATAAGATCTGTCCGGTGTACCAAGGAATTGGATCTTCTAATGTACCTTCAGCTTCAACATACTGGGCAACAAAAGCGTGAAGATCTTCAAGTCTATCAAATACTGCTGTACCAGATCCATTTGTACAAATGTAAAGAACGTCATCATGAGTATAGAATTTACCTTTCTCAAGAATCTGATTTCCGTAGTATGGAATAGAATCATCATGTGTACCTTCGTGAGTTTCATCGATATAAGTATATAATGACTCTGTTCCGTCAGCTCCAGGTTTGTATTGTTCTTGAATGAGAAGGTTATCCTGAGCTGTTTTGTACAGGAATCCCCAGTAATTGAACTTAGTTCCAAGTTTAACTGTTTTTCCAATAAGATCTTTCCATTCAGGATATAATGATTTTACAGAAAGAGCTGTTTCATCATCAAATGACTGAATTGCATCTTTTACTATATCTATATGTTGCTCTTGTTCTGTCATCTGTTTCAATCTAATAACAATATCGATTCTCGAAGCGTGTTCTTTTACAATATATAATTTAGGATTAGAAGAACACATATTCTTATAAATTGATTCGTTATTATCTTTATCTGTAAGAACTACTTTTTTCATATTCTCACAAGTTAATTTTGCTGATAACTCTTTCAGTTTATCATAGTCTGATACTGATGAATTAAATTCATATGTATCATCTACCAAACCATATTCATCATCAGCAATAATCTCAGTGCTATCAACTAATGTAAGTTTAATACTCATATAGTTTAACCTACCTTTCTATATATTTTATTAGTACGTTATTCCATTTGATTACCAATATTGATAAGCTTATTGATCATTTCATTTATCTTGCTCTCTAAGGATACCCAAGAATAAGTACCATCTCCATTAGCATATAATATTTGTCCTTTTTTAGGAACTATAACTTGTCCATCTTGACCAATAGGTAAATTAACTTTTTTATCCAAAGCTTTACCGACATGTCCAGCACAAGCAGGAGCTCCTTCTACACTTAATGTATGGTCAACATCGAGAACTTCACCTTGGTCACCTTTATCTCCTCTAGGTATAGTAAACTTTAACCTAGCATTATTCTGGTCTCCTAAGTTCTCTACTATAGCTTCTGTTCCAGGTTCTCCTGTAACAGTATCCACCACAACTACAGTAGCTGCATCTCCTGGAGGTCCAGCTGGTCCAGGAACTCCTCCGCCTACAGTAGTTTCTTCCCAAGTATCATCGGTTCCAGGTTCAGAACTTGTTTCTACCTTAGCTTTATAGTATTTATTATTATGATATACTATAGTTCCAGGCTGATATGTCCCAGGTTTCCATTTATCTACATATCCTCCTCCTGCAGTAAACCTTCCAATTTCTTCCCATCTTACGTTCTTATATTTTCTGTAGAAAATACCAGATTTGATATCTATTACAATATCATTCCATTGCCCGGTTTTAATATCAGGAGCTTCTCCTGTAACAGTTAAAAAGATTTGCTGATTTGTAGGTTCCCATTTGATTTCAGCATCATCGCCAAGATATTTAAAGAAAGTTTTTTCTTCTTTTACAAATACAATAAGACTTTCATACGGGTATTTGATTTTATACAAATCATCAAAAGAATCTACAATAGTTCTTAAATCTGCAGGAAGTTTACACAATACATCAAACCCAGTAAGACTTGGAACTCCCTCTTCAATATGATCAAGAGATCCTCTTCCAGATTCAAAATTATATGATATTTCTCCTACTGCAGCTAATTGAACCAAATATTCATTTCTATTTGCAAATACAGAATACTGTACATTAGATGTAACTGTAGGATCTGGTTTAATAGGAACCATTCCATTGTACATAAATGATCCGGTAATATCATCTTCATTTGCATCTGTTATAGATAATACTTTATTCCATATATTAGGATATACAATACATGGGTGAAGTTTTGTATTTTCATATAATACATTATCTACGTTCATTCCTATAATATTTTGTATAGGACATAACCTCTTCTCGATAAGAGGAGAATTATTTCTAATAAGTGTATTGAAATAATTACTTGCTTTGGCATCATCAATGATAACTCCATCCGGACTTAATATCTCTTCAAGATCACAATATCCAACAAATACAGGATATATGAAATTATAAGATAATAATGCAGATTTTACTGATGATTTTCCATCAGAAACAACAATCTGAAGTTTAGTATCAAAACTAAACTTTTCAACCTTTTGTTGATACTTATAAGTAGATCCAGGCGTAACTTTAACTTTAGTATCTTGAGATGTAGTCGTTCCAGTTTGTTTATTATAAGTCTTTAAAGTGATTGTAAGATCTGTTTTATCTCCAGCCACAATACTAGCATTAATAAAAAACGGTCTTACTTCTTTAAATCTTTCGATATATATTGTCTTATCAGAAGTAACTTTAGACCCTTCATGATCAGTAATGAAACTAATTTCAGGAGCAGTATATGGAAATAGAATATCATCCAATATATCTTGCACTGAAGTTTCAGATTCTTCTGTAAATGAAGTTCCTGCAGGTATACCTCTGAAATCTCTTACGGTTCTATTATCATTTACATATGCAACTACAGGAGCTGATGTGAGAACGTCAACTTCAGCTATAACTGCACCGGTATTAGGATCTAATAATTGAACCCTAGCTTTTTCAAGAGCCATTTATTCTCACCTCCTTTTAATCTGTAATTAATCTAAGTCCCATATTAGGACTAACTCTAATAACCCTAGGAAGTCCAGTAGATAACTGAGCTTCAATAGCATCTACTACTTTAATATAATAATGACCTTCCGGTCTTGATTCTACAGGTATATCAGGTTCACCTTTTTGGATAACGTGTATTACTGATGATTCTGCAGGTGCAGGTTGACCGCCTCCGCTTCCACCAGCAGACGCATTTATCTGATCACGAATATACCCTAACATCGTATCAACAGTAACTCGCAAAGTACCGTTACCGTCATCGATAAGCAATTCTTCTTTACCACTTAGCTTTGCAAGTGGATTAAGTTCATGTATTTGTTTGGTTTCAAAAGTACCAGTAACTTGTCCAGCCATGCTATTTCCACCTTTCTTTTAGATTTATTATATAGTTCTGCTATTCAAATAATCTGGTCAAAATAAGAAATTAGGTAAGAAATTGTTGATTTCTTACCTAACATTCATGAATTTCATGAATGTTAGGGAGGTATATAAAGATGGGAAATATATATTTTAGCAGTAGGGATTCAATATTACGTACAGACCAATCGATGTCATTTACATCAATACTTAAATATATTATAGACAATTTGTATAGAGATAGTATGATAGCAGAAGTTCTTATAGATTTAAAACAACAATCTTGGATAGTTGGGAAATTAAAAACAGATGCAGAATCAGAACCAGATATGTGGGGATTTGGAGTTTTTCATATATTTAATATCATACCAAAAATTAACTTTCCGGCTACAATAGTAGACTGGTATATATTTAAAGAAAATTGGTATGATAAAGTAGTAAGAACTAAAGCCATATATACAGACGATAAAGGGACTTGTAAAATAGCCTGGTATGGAGTTTAAAGGAATAGGGGTGACATCCCTATTCCTTATTTTTTATATAGTTCTATGAAGATCTCCCGATTTACCTGTCCATGTAACAGATCGTCTTGCTTTTTGACTATTATCTCCTATCCATACTTGAACACGTCTTGGCGAATTGTTTATTCCAGAATGGACAGTTTTAGCTATACCTGTTAAAACCATATTTTTTGTTTTTTCATTATCTTTATAGTCTTTATTTCCTTTTGTAGTTAATTGGAAATGTATAGGATTTTTGTTAGAATTCGGATAAGTTTTATACATTTTATCCAAATCATTCTGACTTAAACTTATAGTATTAACTCCAGCTTTAACGTTTATATCTGACGAAAATGACCTCCCATTGTACTCAGACCATATCCTAAGAACTAATGAATTTGATGCAGTTGATTGTATTGTAACTGAGAATTCTTGGGAAAATATCATATCTGAAATATTAGTTATCCTGCCTATATCTAATGTCTGATCTGTAATCTTAATTACATTAGAATCAATTGTATCATGTGCATCATCAGATGTTCCTTGTATTTGTAAGTTGTACCAAGTTAATGGCTGAAGATTTGGTATTTCAAATTCACCATAATTGGAATTTACATTAATAACTTTCCAATCTCCACTGTCCACTTTATACCACATTTGTTTAAGATTGATATTAGATGTCCAACTTATTACAAATCCTTCTAACTTTTTTTGTTTAATTTTTGCAGTTATAGTAGGCGCTTGGTATCTTGTTCTTACTGTAAGATAAACTACGTTACCTTCACCTGCATCGTTAACGCCTTGAAATCGCATATTATATGTAGTTCCTGGAGATAATCCTGTTGCAGTGTAACTTTTAGCTGCTCCAGGTATCTGTCTCCACCAATCACCCATATGGTACCACGTCTCTGTAGGTTCATCGCCTTTCTATCAAATCAAATGCAAAGCTTATAGAATCTGTACTTGCAGAAATACCAGAATTTCCTTTATATGGATTTGTACCTCTCTGATTTCCTATAGTAGGTAATTCTACTGTTTTTAAATCGACCCTAGTTCCAGGTATTTCCCATCCAGGATCTCTATCAGCTTCCCCATGAGGAGCAACAGTACAAGAAGCCCCTCCAGTATCATCATACATAGAGCATCGTGTAGCTAAATAACACTGAACACATCCATTATTCAAATCTATATTTATAGTTCCAGAGAAATCTTGATAAATATTATTACCAGATCCATCCACCCCTGCAACTCTAGTAGCATCCCAAGTTCCATTTTCGTATACTCTTATAAAGTTAATATACATATGATAATATAAAAACCATCCACTGTTATGAGTAGTTTGAACTGATAAATATACTGTGTTATTATCTTGATCTACATAACCACTGTATATAGACCATTTAGGTTTATCGTGAACCATTTGACCAGATGGATAATTAAAATAAGTTCCCATAAGCACACTCCTTTCTTTTAGAATTAATAAATAGTGAAGAGGAAACCCTCTTCACTATATTTTATATTGTTCTTCTCGAATTGTTCGAACTATCTCCAACCCAACTTACAGCTCTACGAGGAGTATTATTTTCATCTCCCCACCATACTTGGCATCTTCTTGTTGAGTTATTAACTCCAACATGTTGAGTTTTTGCTATACCTGTAAGTAACAAAGTTTTGTTTTGCTGAGTATCAGGCCAATTTTTCCATTCCCCTTTTGTTGTTAAAAGGAATTTTATTGGAACTTCATTGGATTTTGGATAACACCTATACATCTTATCCAATTGATCTTGCGTTGGATTAAACGTAAATGTTCCTTTAGATACATCGAACGTAAATCTTGGACTCAATCCGTTTCCTTCTGTCCATATCTCTAATTGAAGCGGTTTTGTTGATTCGCTAGCTATATTTATTTTGATAGCCAATCCAAACGTACAATCTCCGATAGAAGTTATATGAGCTCTATCTAAAGTTGTTGCCGACTTTCCTTCAGTATATGTCTCTAGGCTATCATATGTAGCTGTGGATCTTCCCCAAAAAACTATGGTGTGAGCAGTTTTTGGATCGAACCACTTTGCAGTAAAAGTTCCACTTTTTCCTGTTCCTGTTTTTACCCACGACCCACCATCAACTTGATATTGAGCATCAGCAAGATCTTTATCTGATGTCCAACTTAAATTTATTTTCTCCAAATCAACACTATCTATGTTCAGTGTTAGTTTGGGAGGATTGTGTCTGGTTCGTATTGTTATAGATGCAGAACCGGAACTCCCTATAGTGTTTTTCAAGTATACTGTCACGGTATATGAAGTTCCAGGGCTTAACCCAGTAATATTAAACTGAGATGTTTTTGCAAGTTCTCCTTTAGCACCATTACTACAACTCCAAAATATTTTACCATTATCAGGCTTTCCCCAATCTGATGAAGATACTCCTATTGTAAGTGAATTTGTGCTTGCAGATATCCCTGCATTGTTATTATATTTATTATTATTTGTAAGAGTAGGAGTTTCTGGTTTATTTCCTGCCTGTGGAGCTGTAAGCTGTATAGTTTGAACTATATGAGGATGATTTGTATTCCCTCCATTACCATAACATGTACAATTAGAGTTAGTCCATATATATAAATAGCATGCAGTTCCTGTATTTATAGACGTGAGATTAACTTGCCCTAAACCGTATTTATAGTCTCCCCAAGTGTTAGGAAGTGCAGGCTTATCAATTATTTGTACAGCGTCTTCAAAATTTTGACTGTCTAATGATACATATATTTTTAAAGTATATCCAAAATAAGAAGGCTTAACTAAAGCTAACAGAGATCCGCTTACATCTACATCTATACTATCACCATAATCTTTTCTGTTAACTGTACCTATAGATATATCTGCATAGATATTAGGTACTTCATTATAATTAGATAAACCAGGACCATGCACTTGATATTTTCCCATTTATATGCACCTCCCTAAAAATACTGTAGATATATTACCCCAGATAGTAAAGTAGATGGAACACTTGTACCGATTTGAATATCAGTAACATTTCTAAGTTTATTCTCTACTATCTTTAATCGTGCATCTAATTTTTTATTGACATCTTCTATCTTATGTGTCAATTCTTCTCTTACATTGTTAATTTCAGTCTGTAACTGTCTTTTCGCATCTTCGATCTTTTGATTAAGTTCTATCTTAACATTATCTATCTTAGTATTGAGATTTTGATCTGCTAATTTAAGTTCTTCATAGATCTGCTCTACATATTTCTTAAATTCAGACAAATCAGCTCCAAGATCATTATAGATATTATCTATCTGATCTTGCATATTATCGATCTTAGTATTGATCTTGTCAATCTCATCATAAATATGATCAAGAAGTTCGTTAATCTTTTCTACTGAATAATATACATTATTCAGATTTTCTGTAGCAGTATCTCCGTTAAAAGCATTGCGAAGATTCTGCAGTGTAATTTTTCTTGTCAAATCTGTTTCACTTACAAGAAAATATGAGTCTGCATGAATTTGAGAAACTTCTAAAAGTTCTTCAATTCGCTTACCATTTTCAATAGATATACTTGCCATGCTTTCACCTCCTATGCTACTCTAAACCACTGGCCGTTAAGATGTCTCAATATTACAGGAGTATATTGATTTAAAATTACATCTCCAACCATTCGTATATCATTATTAGCTTTTAATGTTGCTCCTGCAGACGAATATAAGGCAACTAATTGTCCATCTAATGACGGAAATACTAAATCAGTAATATTTCCAGTATAAGAGATATCCAATGCTATGTTCATATATCCAGGAACTTTATTGTTAAGATTTTCATTTAAATCTGCAGGTTTTGTTAATACTACTTTTTCTCTACAGATAGGATCAATAGAGTCAATAAGATCTCCAACCAATGAAGTTAATGCTTGAGATACAGATGCACCTGATGCTAATGTAGATACATCAATAATAGTATTAAGATATAATCTTCCAGTCATTCTATCAAAGATATAACTTACATTAGTTGCAGGTTCTCCTGCTTTAACTCCTTCTGCTGAAGCTCCATTAAATTTTTGCATTCCTGATAAAGTAACTTTAGCTGCATCTGATAAAATACTGTACATTATACGAACATCATCGCATATAATATCACTACATCCTAAAGTTACATCTACTACCCCTGTAACAACAATTCCTGTATGAAGTTTATTGAATCCGCAAGATGCTACTTGAATAGAATCTGAGTTAGATGAAATTTGAACACCTACTGCAGTAATAGTAGATCTATTAGAGCCATATCCTTCGCAGATATTGTCAGAAATAATAATTCCTCTATCTTTAATAGTGCTAGTAGTATTTATACAATACTTAGAAGCAATAATTCTATTTGAAGATATGAGAATATTTCTATTTCCATAACTTGTTTCTTTCTTAAGTCCAGAGCTTACGATAATACCGTAAGCCACTTCTCTATTAGATTTTCCTATCATACAGTTCTGTATAACAATATCGGAAGATCCATTAATACATATTGCTTTCTCCATACGTCCTTTAGACGGAGCATCGAATAAACAATCTGTTATAGTTACATTTGTAGAATATGGGTAAATTTCAATTCCATATTTTCCAATAAATGTACCATTCTTTATAATAATATTGCTCATATCTTCATCTAATCCTAAACAGATACATGAAGAAGTTGAGCAGAATAAAGTAGAACCATTTAAATCTACTACAGAACCAGAAGGGAATTCTAATGGTCCTGAGACTTTATAAGTTCTCTTAGGAAAAAATAAAGGAAACCCTTTCTTTAAAGCTTTTGTGATAAAAGTAAAATCATCATTAACTCCATCACCAAAAGCCCCACATTGCAATATATTAAGAGTCCCATTATGCACAAGATGAGCTCTTAAAGTATCACTTGTACGAAGATAGTGTGTAAGCATACCATCATTCAAATCTGTAGGTGCATACACTATTTTATATATAGCAGCACCACCATCATTTACTTCTCTATATCCAAGAGTTTGAACTACGTCTCCCTCTTTGAAAGTTGCATTTTTCATATCTTCTACAGTATTGAAGAAGATACTTTGTTGTAATAGAGATCTGAATTCACCTACCTCAGTGGTCTTAGTACCATCATTATCTTCAACGATAATTAAATCAGTTAAAGAGATACTACCAGATTTTTGAGGCAATTCTCGTATTTTTACTGTATCCATTCTAAATCTCCTTTCTAATAGAATTTACACATTCCGTCATGTATCTTTTCTGCAATCATAGCATGTCCTTTATCAGAAGGATATGCTCCATCTTTGTTAAGATAGATTTTAGAATTGTATTTATTAATCATACATTCATCAAATAAATCTAAACAAGGAATATGATTTACTTTTCCAATATCAGACATTGCATTTGCAAAATCTCTAAGATATTTATCATTTACCAAGTTTGTATCACAATCTAAATCATCTCCAGGTTCTGTACTTGATCTAAAGATTGGAGATACAAACATAACTTTAGCACTAGGCGCTTTAGTAAGTAATTTCTTAATTGCTAAATTAAGAGATCCTTTAAATGTGGTATCATTTTCATTGTCATCATTTCCAATAGGAGCCATTCCGCTTCTATAGTCTTCTGCGCCAATGAAAATCAATACATAGATCTCATCTTCTACTGTTAATCCAGTAGCAGTGTCTATCTGAGTAAGTAAACTACTTTGTTTAAATATATCATCTCCATAGTTTCCAGCAGTAGCATCAGACAGAGCATGATTAAATACTCTATATCCATATTTCTTATTTAAGATAGACGGATAAGCTGTGTGTAAAATATCTGTAGATCCTAAACCATAGCTTATTCCGTCTCCAAAAATATGAATAGCTTTACCATCAAATTTTGATTTGGAGACATTTGTACTATTGAACCAATCCGTTCTAATAAGAGCATGGTTACTATCGTAATATTCATAGCATGAATATGTAATGCAGCCATTAATATCAGCTCTTTTAGCTTCATATTCTTTTCTATTATCAAACGTTCTTACGTTCACAAGATACTTATCTGCTGTAGGAAGATTTTTTACTGTAGATTCACACAGATAATTTCCATCTGACTTAGTATCTAAGAATAAATCTCCTTCAGAAAGTTTACCTCTGTTATTATATCTATCTCCAAGTAAATCAGATTCTACTTTATTTACTTCAGATATTTCAAAATGTGCTACGAAATCAAGGATTGATAATTTTTGGAACAATCCTTTTCTCTCAAAATACGGTCTCACTTCACTAGAGTATTCTTTATAGTATACTCTTTGAATGATGTACTTACCATCAGTACCATATCGTATAACTTCAAGAAGTCTAGTTTCATCCATATCTTCTCCGTAATGAGGAACTCCTTCTACTGTAGCTGCAACCTCATACACTCCAGATTCAACCAAACGATTTAAGTTACCTTCAGGGTAACTTCCTCTATAAGTATAATCTTTAGTTAATTTTCTTGCAGATATAGACCCATCTGCTAAGTCATCTCCTCTCCATCCACCTGTAGGAACTGAAGGAGGAGTGATAGGAGTTTTTCCTGTCATAGCATCTAATATATCTGCACCTAAGTGTTTAAGATGAATTTTCTCATCTTCGTTACCATAAGCTAAATCCTGACCTGTGATAGGAACAGATTTCTTTCTGGTATTTTCTAATTCCTGTATAACTGGATCCAAATCAACTTTATCAAGTTTCTTTGCATCGATCTCAGCTATAGCTGCATCTAATTCTATATGAGATACTTTATCTTTAATAAGATTCTGTATATCTTCTTCCATACCTCCGATTCTATCTGACACAGAATCTCTAATCTCATCTATAAGCTGATGCACTTTTTGAGATGAATAGATTCTATAATTAGCTGGAGCTTCTTTATCAGAGATAAGAGAAATACGAAAATTTCTAAATAAAACTTTTTTAGTGTTTTCTAAATCTTCGACAAGCAAAATATCAGTATCATCAATACGTTCTTTTTCCAAAAGATCGGTTATAAAGATACCGACATTCATTGAATCGTTAGCCATAAAAGTTTACCTGCCTTTCTTTAAATTTTTTAATAGAATGTTTCCGCAGTGAATTCCCGATGGTATTTGGTACCATCGGGAGTATATAGTCTAAAAATATTGAAAATAAACTTTTCCTGTAGGAAGAGATACTGGAACCTGATTTCCAATTTCGAACATATTTTTCAATCTATTTGTAACTTCAATACATTCATTGGTTGCATTGTTACAATTAGTAATAGCAGTATTTACTCGATTAGTAAGTTCTTGTACTTTTGCATCTACTTCTTTTAATTTATTATTAACCTCAACGATTTTATTATTCATCTGAATCATAATATTGTTAAATCTATCTTGTCTATTTTGTTCATTTTCCTGTCTTTGGGCTTCTTGTTGACCTCTAGTAATTTCATTTTCGTTACGTCTAGCTTCATCTTGCTCCCATTGAAGTATCATTCTAGTCCATCTTGCAAATTCTTGAACTCTCGTATTTTCATTCTCAATACGTTCATTTTCTCGAATTACAGTTTCGTTATAAATGGAGTCCATACCTCTTCCCATATACGAATCCATTCTTCAAATTGTTCTCTTCGTTCTTGTTCGTCCTGTATTCTCTGCTCTTCATTCTTTTGGCGTTCAGCTTCATTAGCAGCATACTGTTCATCTTTCTTTCTCATCTCTTCCATAAAAGATTCTACTTATACTAATTTAGCTCTAATCATTTCAAGCATCTTATCAGCTGCATCTTCTATAGCTTTATAAAAAATATCTACAGACATTTGTTTTGTATCTTGATCATCTTCTATAAGTAATACAGATCTTCTATCTACTTCTTCTTTAACTGGAAGCTCTTTAATTTTAATAGTTTTCCAAAAAGATTCAGACTCTCCATTTCTAT
>OHRS01000723.1_pt1 | contig 15172 bp, 13 predicted proteins | sample 1578441 | NCBI WGS metagenome assembly OHRS01 (sample SAMEA3879592, study PRJEB24766) | human gut metagenome | biome: human-associated habitat; feature: feces | place: USA | collected 1985/1987
GGCCGAGATGGAAAAGCGCCGGGGCGAGAGCCGGAAAGCCCGCGCCAAGACCGGAATGCCGGTGGTCAGCCTCGTGGGCTACACCAATGTGGGCAAATCCAGCCTGATGAACGCCCTCTGCGGCCCCAGCGTCGCCGAAGCCGATATGCTCTTTGCCACCCTCGACCCCACCAGCCGGAAGCTCGTCCTGCCCAGCGGCATGGCCGTGCTGCTGGTGGACACCGTCGGCTTCGTCTCCCGCCTGCCCCACAATCTGGTGGAAGCCTTCAAGTCCACGCTGGAAGAAGCGGCATGGTCGGACGTGATCATCCGTGTGGCAGACGCAGGCGATGAGCAGCGGGAAGAGCAGCTGGCCGTCACGGACGATGTTCTGGACGGGCTGGACTGTGCCGACATCCCCCGCCTGACCGTCTACAACAAGTGCGATAAGCCGGGTGCCATGAGCTTTGACCCGGACATCCTGCTCACCAGTGCCAAGACCGGCTACGGTCTGGACACCCTGCTGGCAAAGCTGGACGAGGTGCTCAGCGACCGGGTGCACACCTTAAAGGTGCTGCTGCCCTACGATAAACTGGGCCTTGCCGCCCCCATGCGGGAGCGCGGCAGCGTGCAGGTGGAGGAATACCGGGAGGACGGGCTGTATCTGGAGGGCATCGTCAAGACGGAAGACCTGCACTGCTTTGAAGGGTATCTGGTCTGATAGGCGTACACGATCTAAATCGCCTCCGCTGTGCTCCGGCTATCATCAGCGGAATAATATTTTGAGATAGAACAAGCCCGGAAAGTCTGCGGACTTTCCGGGCTTGCATTTTCACGGGCGGGGTCGCAGCCGAAAGCAGCTGCTCTATGGGTCGAGTACATTGTCTGCCACTGCTTTTTTCAAAAAGAAAAAATCCCCAACAAACACAAAAACCCGCCTGGCAGCGGGCTTTTGTGTATAGAGGGGTGGGAAAGTATATAAAGTGGTGAATCTCAAATTCAAAGCGGCAAGCGCTTTCTGTTCTGCGCTGCCTTGCATGATGTATTATACCCCTTTTTGTTTTCTTGTCAAACAAAATTTTCCGGTTTTGCTTTAAATTAAGTCTTTACTTTTTCGATAAAACTTTATATAATTAACGCAAAGCAAAGCAAAAGCAAAATTTTTTGGCTTTTGTATGTTTGCACCAACAATAAAACTTTACTTTCAAAAAATTTTATACAATCCAACATATTTTCAAAAAGGAGTATTCCCCATGGATGATCTGGATCGTAAGATTCTCTCCCTGCTGGCAAAGAACGCACGGATGCCGGTCAAGGAGATCGCCGAGCAGGTATCGCTGACCAGTCCTGCTGTTTCCAGCCGCATTCACAAGCTTGAAACGGATGGCATCATCAGCGGCTACACCGTCACCCTGAACCGCCCCGCTGACCGGATGTATGTGGATGCCCTCATCAGCCTTTCGGTAGCACCTTCCAAGCAGGATGCCTTTCTGGAGCTGCTGCAAAGCAGCAAGGAAGTGCTGCAGTGCTACCACGTCACGGGTGCATACACCTTCCTTGTCAAGGTGAGCTGCGGCAGCATGCCCCAGCTGGAACACCTGATCCTGCAGTTCCAGAAGCTGGGCACCACCAGCACCCAGATCATCCTTTCCACGCCAGTGAACCACGGCGAGCTGGATGCCCTTATGCTGTAACGCTGTTCATAAAATGGTTACGTTTGCGGTGCAATTCTGGCGGGGTGTTCTTTCGTATTATGGATAGCAGGCGCAAAACAGCACACAATAGCTTCAAAACCGCTGCGCCCGCTTTCACACGAAGATTTTCATACACGAAAGGATTTCACTTATGAAACGTATCATTGCTTCCCTGCTTGCCGGTCTGTGCCTGCTTGCTCTGGTGGGCTGCTCTGCCGGCAGCAAGGCCGACTCTGCCAAGGACTACTCCCAGATCATCCACGATGCCCGCACCGACGAGGACAACGAATACGATATGATCTTTACCAAAGGTGAGGACGGCAAATTCACCGCCATCGACGGCTACAGCGCCGAGTATGAGGCCGACCAGCTGAATGACGAGCTGAAAGACATCGTGTTCCCCCTGCTGGGCCTTGAGGACGGCAGCTACGAGAGCTTTGCCGCCTCTGTTTCCTCCATGATGGTGCGCAGCTACGCCGTTGCCATCGTAAAGCCAGCCGAGGGCAAGACCGATGCCGTGAAAGCCGCACTGGAAGCCTATGTGCAGAGTGAGCAGCAGTCCATGGAGCACTATCTTGAGGATCAGTATCTGGTCGCCAAGGCGGCCACCGTCACCGTAGCTCCCACCGGTGAGGTGGTTCTGGTGTGCGCCGAGGATCACGACACCATTCTTTCCAACATCGAGAAAGCCCTTGCCGCATAATTTTTGCCCTGCCGAAGCCGCATCCTGCCGGGATGCGGTTTCTTTTTGTGTGCAGATATGCTATACTGTTCCCGTGAACTTGCACTGAAATACAGGAGTATTTATGTATAAAGCGACTATCGTGATCCCGAATATCAACGGCAAGGGCTGGCTGAAGGATTCTATCGAGTCGGTCTATGCCCAGACCGAACAGAACTTCCGGCTCATTGTGGTGGACAACGGTTCCACCGACGAAAGCCTTGAGCAGGCCCGCAGCTATTGCAGCCGCGAAAATTTCACCCTCATCGAAAACGGCACCAATACCGGCTTTTCCCATGCAGTGAATCAGGGCATTGCGCTGGCGGACAGTGAATATGTGGTGCTGTTCAACAACGATGCCTTTGCCGAACCCCAGTGGCTGGAAGAGCTGATCCGCACCGCTGAGACCGACCCGAAAATCTTTGCAGTGCAGAGCCTGATGATCCGACACTTTGACCGGGAGCTGGCCGACGATGCCGGCGATTACGTCACCTGGATGGGCTTTGCCTGCAAGACCGGCGATGGCCGCCGCGCAAGCCGCTACACCCGGCAAAAGCGCATCTTCTCGGCCTGCGGCGGTGCGGCGCTCTACCGCAAGAGCATTCTGGACGAGATCGGCAATTTTGACGAGAACTTCTTTGCCTACTTTGAGGATGTGGACCTGAGCTGGCGCGCCAACAATGCAGGCTATAAAAACCTGCTCTGCCCCACCGCCAAGTGCTACCACATCTGCGGTGCCAGCACCGGCGCGGTGAAGTACAACGCCTTCAAAAGCCAGCAGAGCGGCCGCAACAGCATCCTGCTGCCCCTCAAGAACGAACCGCTGCTGATGCTGATTTTAAACTTCATCCCGCTGGCCGTGGGCTACCTGCTCAAGTGCTACAAGTTCCACAAACAGGGCTTTGGCGAGGCATGGGACAAGGGGATGCACGAAGCCTTTGCCCTGCTGAAAAGCAGCAGGCTGGGCAAGCGGCCTTTCCGCCTGAAGGATCTGCCCAACTACATCCTGATGGAGCTGTGGATGATCTGGAACATGGTGCCGTACCTGTGGTACCGGCTGGTGATCGTAAAATTTGACCTCAAATAAAAAATACCGGATACGAAGCATCTGCCTTGTATCCGGTATTTTTGTTTTGTATTATGCCGCCGGGCTGGCTGTGCTTTCGTCCGCCTGTGCCTCGGTGCTGTCGGCGGGCTGTTCCTCCGCCTGTGTATCCACGCCCTCGTCTGCAGCGGTGCTGTCTGCCTCAGCCGAAGCAGAATCCGAACCGGCTGCTGCAAGAATGGCATCCTGCACATCGCTTTCTGCCATGGGTTCCGGCACATTCGCGGCCGGTGTGCTTTCCGTGCTCTCGGCCTTGGTCTCGCTTTCGGTCAGGCCGGTGAGATACCAGCTGCCGCTCTGGCGCTCGAACAGATAATCCATGTACTTGGTGGGCGTATCCGAAGAAACATTGATGATGCTGTCGTCCGTGCTGGTGGTGGGGATATAGCCCACGGTCACATGCAGCTTGCCGCTGCGCTTGAACAGCTTGGTGACTACAGCGCGGTAGTAGCCCACCGTGCCGGTGACCGGAATCTTATAGCACTGGGTGGCATCGTCAAACTCGATGGTCATATCCTCCATCTCAAAGCTGCGGTGGGTCAGCTTGAAGCCGGGGCCAAGCAGCTTTGCAAGGTAGGCATCCACATCCAGCGAGGGCAGCAGCAGCTGTTCGGTGTCGGGGTCGGTATTGTAGTTGTCAAAGCCGCCCTGCGTTTCCTGAATGCTGTAGATGCAGCCCCACACCGCAGCTTCGCGCAGAGTCAGGTCGTCGATGTTCTCAATGCCGTCAAATGGCATGGGGTCAAACAGCACAAGCCCTTCCAGCTTATCTTCATATTCCTGTTTTTGGGCGGTATCATCGAACAGGTTCGCCACCGCGCCCACACCGGCCCGCAGCACGGTAACAAAGCCCACGATCACCAGAATGGCAACCAGAAGGCCCAGTGCCTGCCGCCCGCGGCGGCGCTGCATCCGGGCATGTTCTTCAGGGGTAATATAATGTTTCATAGTTGTTTTATCTCCCAGGGTTCTCAAATGCTACAGTGTCCAGTATACCACATACCGGCCCATTGTGCAAAACTATGCCCGTGGTTTTTTTGTGAAAAGCGCATTCCTTATTCCCATGTCTTCCACACATCGGGCTGGTAGCCCACGGTGGCCTTGCGGCCATTGCGTACAATGGGCGTTAAAAACAGCTGCTGGTTCTCAAACAGCTTGTCCTCCTTCTGCCAGTCCACCAGTGCGTCCAGAAGTGCAAGGGTCTGCTTGTCCTTCGCATTGGGGTCCACCAGCTTTTCCCAGCCGCCAAGAGCGCGGGCCACGTTCTCGAACTCGCCGCGGCTCATCTCTTTTTCCTTGAGGTCGATCATCTGGAACTTGATGCCGCGCTCCTTGAAATAGCGCTGGGCCTTTTTGGTATCAAAGCACTTGCTTGTGCCAAAGATCTGAATATTCATGGTCTGTACCCTCCTGAATTTTTATTGTACCACATCCTGTGCCCTCTGCATAGGCATAATTCGCAGCCGGATGGGCCATACTGCCCGCAGGGCATTATCAGAAGGAGGTTTTTCTATGAACGCATATGTTGACCCTGATCTGTGCATTGGCTGCACCCAGTGCGCCGGGCTTTGCCCCGCCGTGTTCCAGATGGAAGGCACGCTGGCCGTGGCCCAGCCCGGGCCGATCCCACCGGAGGAGGTGCCGCAGGCTGTGGACGCAGCCAACGCCTGCCCGGTAAGCGCGATCCGCATCGAGGAGTAAGAGGGAAGGCCGTCAACCATGTTGGCGGCTTTCTCTCTTTTTTACGCAAAAATCCCCCGCTGGGCACGGTTTTGTGGTATAATGCAGAATGTGTAATAATGCAATGGAGGAACACGACTATGCGTTTACTGGTCATTGACGGCAACAGCATTGCCAACCGTGCTTTTTTTGGCATCAAGCTGCTGACCACCAAGGACGGACGATACACCAACGCCATCTATGGCTTTCTGAATATCCTGCTCTCCCTGCTTAAGGAGTGCGAACCCGACGAGGTGGCGGTTGCCTTTGACCTGAAGGCTCCCACCTTCCGCCACAAAATGTACGATGGCTACAAGGCCACCCGCCATGGCATGCCCGAAGAGCTGGCCCAGCAGATGCCGGTGCTCAAGGAACTTCTGGCAGATCTCGGCTACCGCACCGTCACCGCCGAAGGCTGGGAAGCGGATGATATCCTTGGCACGCTGGCCGCTGCCTGTGCCGCCCGGAAGGACGACTGCTTCCTTGCTACGGGAGACCGGGACAGCCTGCAGCTGGTCAGTGACACCACCACTGTGCTGCTTGCCGCCACTGTCATGGGACGCAGCAAGACGGTGACGATGGACGTGGACGCCATTCAGGAAAAATACGGCATCCAGCCCAGACAGCTCATTGAGGTGAAGAGCCTGATGGGCGATGCTTCGGATAATATTCCGGGCGTGAAGGGCATTGGTGAAAAGACCGCCCTGACCCTTGTTCAGAACTTTGGCACGCTGGAAGGCGTGTACGAGCACATCGACGATAAGCTCATCAAGCCCAAACAGCGGGAGCATTTGCTGGAATGCCGCGAGATGGCCCAGCTGAGCCACACCCTTGGCACCATCCGCACCGATGCCCCCATCGACACGGCCGAGGGTGCCTATGCCGTGGGCGAGGGCAACAAAGCCGAGGCCGTGCGCCTTTTGCAGGAATTGGAGATTCACTCTCTGATCCCTCGCTTTGGGCTGGACGGCATTGCACCTGCCGCCCCGGAAGAAGAAGACGGCATCGAGCTGGCTGAAGCAGAGCTGGAAGCTCTGCCGCTGGCCCCTTCCGGCACCTATCTGGTGGCATCGCGCCCGGCCGTGATGGGCAAGCAGGGCACCCGCAACGTGGTGCTGCAGCCGGAGAGCTGGTACGCCGTGCAGGACTGCACCGTTTACCCGCTGGAGGATGCCGACCTTGTGCGCCTGCTGGACAACGCAGACGTAACGCTGGAAGTGTTCAACGCAGCGCCCCTCTATGCCAAGGCCATGGCCGCAGGCGGCTGGGGCAGCAGCATCGTGTGGGATGGCAAGCTTGCCGCCTACCTGCTGGATGCATCCGCTTCCAAGTATCAGATCAGCGAGCTGACCGCCAGCTACCGCGCCGCTGCTGCCTTTACCTGTGCCGATTACCCGGATGCAGGCCGCCTTGCAGACCTGTTCTGCAAGATGAAGGCCGAGATCACCGCCTGCGGTGAGGACAGCCTTTACAACGAGATCGAGTTCCCGCTGGCACAGGTGCTGGCCGATATGACCCGCACCGGTGTGCTGGTGGACAAAGACGGCATCGAGCAGTTCGGCGTAAAGCTGCGCACCGAGCTGGAGCAGGTGCTCACCCGCATCCACATGGAGACCGGCAGCGCCAGCTTCAACCCCAACAGCCCCAAGCAGTTGGGCGAAATGCTGTTTGATACCATGGGCCTGCCCCACGGCAAAAAGACCCAGCGCGGCTGGTCCACGGATGCCGAAACACTGGAAAGCCTGCGGGATTACCCGCTGGTGGAGGACATTCTGCAGTACCGCGCCTACCAGAAGCTGAACTCCACCTACGTGGAGGGCCTTTTGAAGGTGATTGGCGAGGATGGCCGCATCCACTCCACCTTCAACCAGACCGAGGCCCGCACCGGACGGCTCTCGTCCGATAACCCCAACCTGCAGAACATCCCCATCCGCACCGAGCTGGGCAGCCAGCTGCGCGCCTACTTTATTGCAAAGCCCGGCTGTGTGCTGGTGGATGCCGACTACAGCCAGATCGAGCTGCGCATTCTGGCCCACATTACCGGCGATGAGCACATGCAGCAGGCATTTTTGAACGGCGAGGACATCCACCGCAGCACCGCCGCAAAAATTTACGGCATCCCGCAGGAAGAAGTCACCTCCCGGCTGCGCTCTTCTGCCAAGGCCATCAACTTTGGCATCATGTACGGCAAGGGCGCTTACAGCCTTGCCAAGGACATCGGCGTAAGTGTGAAGGAAGCAGATGCCTTCCTCAAGAACTATCTGGCCGCGTTCCCCAAGGTGAGCGGCTACATGGATAAGACCATCGCTGACGCCAAGGCCGTGGGCTATGTATCCACCCTGTTCGGCCGCCGCCGTGCTCTGCCGGAGCTGGCAAGCAGCAACTTCAATGTGCGTTCCAGCGGCGAACGCATGGCCCGCAACACCCCCATTCAGGGCACTGCGGCCGACGTGATCAAGCTGGCCATGGTGCGGGTATGGAAGCGGCTGCGGAACGAAAAGATGGAAAGCCGCCTGATCCTGACCGTCCACGATGAACTGATCGTGGAAGCACCGCAGGCTGAAGCCGAAAAGGCTGCGCAGATCCTGCGGGAGGAAATGGAAGGCTGCGTGCAGTATGCCGTGCCCCTGAGCACCGATGTGCACGCAGGCAAAAACTGGCTGGAGGCCCACTAAAACATGATTATTTTGGGAATTGAATCCACCTGCGACGAGACCGCCGCAGCTCTGGTGGAGGACGGCCGGCACCTGCTGAGCAACGTCATTTCCACCAGCGTAAAAGAACAGGCTCTTTACGGCGGCGTTGTGCCGGAGATCGCCAGCCGCCGCCACTGCGAATTTATCAGCGCTACGGTCAAAAAAGCCCTGCTGGATGCAGGCAAGACCATCGACGATGTGGATGCTGTGGCCGTCACCTTTGCGCCGGGCCTCATCGGTGCAGTGCTGGTGGGCGTGAATTTTGCCAAGGGTCTGGCCTACTCGGCCAATAAGCCTTTGGTGCCGGTGCACCACCTGCGCGGACACATTGCCGCACTGTACCTCACCCACCCGGAACTGAAGCCGCCCTTCCTCTGCCTTGTGGCATCCGGCGGCCACAGCCACATTGTGGAGGTGCAGGACTACACCCATTACCACATCCTTGGTCACACGGTGGACGATGCCGCCGGTGAAGCCTTTGACAAAGTGGCCCGCACGCTGGGTCTGCCCTATCCCGGCGGCCCCAGCGTGGCCAATGCCGCCAAGACCGGCAACCCCAAGGCCTACCGCCTGCCGGTGCCCCATGTGGACGGCAAGTACAACGTGAGCTTTTCCGGCCTGAAAACCGCCGTGCTCAATGAGGTGAACAAGGCCCAGATGAAGGGCGAAGAAATCAATGTGCCCGACCTTGCCGCCAGCTTTCAGGACCGCATTGCGGGCATTCTGGCCGAAAAGCTGCTGCTGGCCGCAGCGGACACCGGCGCAAAGCAGGTGTGTCTGGCAGGCGGCGTTGCCGCCAACGGACGGCTGCGTCAGCTGGTGAACGACGGTGCCCAGAAGCTGGGTGCAAAAGTTTATCTGCCGGAGCTGAAATTCTGCGGTGACAACGGCGCTATGATCGCGGCGCAGGGGTATTACCAGTACATTGCAGGCCACACAGCGGGCCTTGAACTGAACGGTCTGCCCACTTTACCCATCGACTACGAATAAGCAGTAAAAAAAGACCTGCCTTTCCGGGATCTCCGGAAGGACAGGTCTTTTTCTTATGCAAAATATTCCTGTGCACGCTTTGCAGCGTTGTTGATGCAGGCCCGCAGCTCGTCCAGCGTATCAAACTTTTTGCTGGGGCTGAGGTAGGCGTGGAACTCCACCACCGGGTCGGTGCCGTAGAGGTCGCCGGAAAAATCCGGGATAAAGGTCTCACAGGTCACCTTGGTCTCGTCCGAATTGACAGTGGGCCGGGTCCCCAGGCCGGTGGCCGAGGGATACCAGGTATCGCCGATCCGGGTGCGGGTGATGTAGATGCCGTAGCGGGGCATCTGGAAGCCCACCGGGTAGATCTGGTTGATGGTGGGTACGCCCAGCGTGTGGCCCAGACCTGCCCCGTGCTGCACCGCGAAGCGGATGGCATAGGGCATCCCCAGCATGGCGTTGGCGGCAGGCACATCGCCGCCCTCCAGTGCCGTGCGGATGCGGGTGGAGGACACCGGCTTTTCCTCAAACTGCGCCATGGGCACCACGATCACCTCCACGCCCAACGGAGCGCAGAGGGTGCGCAGCAGCTCCGGGTTGCCGGCCGCTTTGGCACCAAAGGTAAAGTTTTCGCCGCAGACCAGCGCACGGGCATTGCAGTCCCGCACGATGCCCAGCACGAACTGCTCCGGGGTCAGGCCCTTGATCTCCTCAAAGTCCGGCGTGAGGTAATACTCCACGCCAAGGCTTGCGATCAGAGCATGCTTATCCGCTGTGGAAAGCAGGCGCTTGCCCTTCATCTTATTCACCATCGGCAGCTTGAAGGTAAACACCGCCGGGGCGGCATCGTGTTCTTTGGCCCACTGCACGGCGCTTTCGATCACCGCACGGTGGCCGATGTGGATGCCGTCAAAAAAGCCCATTGCCACTGCGGTGCCTTTTTCCGGCTGCGCCAGCGGCAGCGGTGCAAATTGTGAAATGATCTGCATGGGTTTTGTTTCCTTTTTCAATTACGTTCTACGAACAGTTTTTCCACCCGCAACACACCCTGTACGATATTGGCAAGGCCCAAAAACTGTCCGGCGGCATTGCGCACCCGGTAGCGGCCATCTGCTGCCGGATACCGGCTGGTGGGGCAGCCGTTGTACAAATGATGTTCCACCCAAGGCTCCACCACCAGCAGCGGCAGGCTTTCAAACACGCTTTCCACCGGCAGCATCAGCGCTTCCAGTGCGTCCATGCCCTGCTCTTTTGCGGCAAGAATTTCCTCCAGCGTGTGGGCATCGGCTTCGGTGTACACGCCCGCCGAGGTGCGGCGCAGTGCGCTCATGGTGCCCTTCTGGCCCATGGCTGCGGCAATGTCTTCCAGCAATGTGCGGATATAGGTGCCCTTGGAGCACGTTACATCCAGCACATACTCATTTTCGGCAGGGCTGCCGCCGTAGGTGATGCTGTAAATTTCAATGGGGCGCGCCTTGCGCTCCACGGTCACGCCCTCACGGGCCAGCTTATACAGCGGCTGACCGTTCAGCTTGATGGCCGAGTACATGGGCGGCACCTGCATCTGCGGGCCGATGAATTGTGGCAACACGGCCAGCAGTTCCCCTTCGCCCGCCGTGACCGGAGCCGTTTCCAGCACAGTGCCGGTCACATCGCCGGTGTCGGTGCGCGCGCCCAGTTTTAAAACCGCACGGTAGCTTTTATCGTGGTTCAGCTGTAGGTCCACTGCCTTGCTGGCACCGCCGCAGAACACCGGCAGCACGCCGGTGGCCATGGGGTCCAGCGTGCCGCTGTGGCCCAGCTTGCGGGTGCCCAGCACGCCGCGCAGCTTTGCCACCACATCAAAGCTGGTCCAGTCCATGGGCTTGTCAACGATCAGGATGCCCTGCATTTATGCTTCCTCCTGCGGTGCGTCCAGCTCGGCTTCCACCTCTGCCAGAATTGCATTTTTTGCGTTTTCCAGATTGCCCAGCAGCTCACAGCCTGCAGCGCGGCTGTGACCGCCTCCGCCCAGACGCCGAGCGATGGCGCAGGCGTCCACGCCCTTTGCGGTGCGCACACTGATACGGTAGCTGCCGCCGGGCTGCTGCCGCAGGGTCAGGCCCACCTTTACGCCCTCAATGCTCACAGGCAGGCTGGTCAGTTCTTCCAGATCGGCCGGGTCCACCCCGCTCTGCTCGACCTCGTCCCGGGTGAGGTAGATGAGCGCGCACCGGCCATCCAGATAGTATTCCAGATGGTTGCGGGCAATGCGCTCGGCCTCCATGCGCTCACGGGGCTTGGTATCGAACAGCAAGGTGTTCAGCTCTTCCACATGACAGCCCGCCTCAATGAGCTTTGCCGCCACGATGTGGGTGTTTGCCGTGGTGGAAGAGAACCGGAAGCAGCCGGTGTCGGTTGCAAGGCCGGTGTAAAGGCAGTCTGCAATGTGCGGCGTAATGGCAACGCCCATGGCGTTGATCACCTCGTACAGCAGCTCTGCCGCCGCTGCGGCGCTGCCATTGAGCAGGGTGAAGTCGGCATAGCCGCTGTTGCCTGCGTGGTGGTCGATGCACAGGTCCACATGGCGCGAGAACTGCGTCATACCGTTGTTTTCTCCAAACAGCTGCACGCTGGCGACATCCACCGCTACCACCGTCTGCGGCTCAAACTCACCTTTGAACATATGTGCGTTGGTAAACGCATACCGGTTGGGAATGGCATCGGAGCAAAGCACTGCCACGTTTTTATCCAGTGCTTTCAGTGCACAATACAGCGCGCTGCCGCAGCCAATGGTATCGCCATCCGGGTTTTTGTGACACAGAATCAAAATGTTGTCCGCTGTCATCAGGCGCTGGGCCATCTGCTGCACATTCAACTGTTCTGTCATTCCATGATCCATCCTTTCCGCAGGCGGAATTATTCTTCGGTCTCCTCCGGTGCGCTGGCTTCGGTGTCAGCGTCGCCGTTCACGTTCAGCGTGCGGAGCAGCTCGTTGATGTGGGCTGCATAGGCGGCACCGTCATCCTCTACGAAGATGAAGCGGGGAGCCTTGCGGATGTGCATTTTCTTGCTCACTTCAGTGCGCACATGGCCTGCCGCGCGGTTCAGTGCCTCGATGGCGGGCTTTGGGCCGTCCTCGCGGCCCATCACGCTCACATACACCTTGGCCACATCCAGATCAGGGGTCACATCCAAACGGGTGACGGTGAGCAGGCCGCCCTCCAGACGCGGGTCCTTCAGCCTGCCGATGATGGCAATGATCTCGCGCTTCATATCCTGCGCCAGACGGCCCATATTCTTCTGAGACATAGTATTTCTCCCTATAAAAGAAAACCCTCTCAGCCTCGCTTCGCTCGGCAGCTCTCCCGAGGGGCGAGCTTTTTGCGTGGATACGGCAAACGTTCCGTTTCTCTGCAAACCTCCCACCTCGGGGGAGGTGGCATTGCGCCAGCAATGACGGAGAGGGTTATTTCAGATCTTAATCGCGGTACTCTTCCATCTTAAAGGCTTCGTACACGTCGCCTTCCTTAACGTCGGCAAACTTTGCCAGAGTAACGCCGCACTCGTAGCCCTCGGCCACTTCCTTGGCATCATCCTTGAAGCGCTTCAGGGATGCGATCTCGTCCTCGGTGATCACGATGCCGTCACGCACCACGCGCACCTTGCTGTCGCGGGTGATCTTGCCGCTGGTCACACGGCAGCCTGCAACGGTGCCCACATTGGAGATCTTGTACACCTGACGGACCTGCAGCTCGCCCAGAGACACCTCGCGGAACTTGGGAGCCAGCATGCCCTTCATAGCGTCGGTGACATCGTTGATGGCATCATAGATGACGCGGTACATACGCATTTCCACCTTGGTGGCAGCAGCTTCTTCCTTGGCCACATTGTCCGGGCGGACGTTGAAGCCGATGATGATGGCGTTGGAGGCATCGGCCAGATCCACGTCGGACTTGCTGATGGCACCGACACCGGCATGGATGACACGCACGCGCACCTCTTCGTTGGAGATCTTCTCCAGACTCTGCTTCACAGCCTCGGCAGAGCCCTGCACATCGGCCTTGACCACGATGGCCAGTTCCTTCATGTCGTTCTGAGCCATCTGGCTGAACAGGTTATCCAGCGTGACCTTCTGGAAGGAGGAGAACTGCTTTTCCTTGGCGGCAGCAACGCGCTGTTCGGCCAGCTCACGGGCCAGACGCTCGTCCTCAACAGCCTCGAACAGGTCGCCTGCTTCCGGCACTGCAGTCAGGCCGGTGATCTCCACAGGGGTAGAGGGGCCGGCATCGCTCAGCAGCTGGCCCTTGTCGCTGCGCATGGTGCGCACGCGGCCCACAGCGGTGCCGGCAATGATCACATCGCCGGAGTGCAGGGTGCCGTTCTGCACCAGAATGGTGGCAATGGGGCCCTGGCCCTTGTCCAGACGGGCCTCGACGACCGCACCCTTGGCGCGGCGGTTGGGGTTTGCCTTCAGCTCCATGACCTCAGCTTCCAGAACGATGCGCTCCAGCAGGTCGTTGATGCCCATGCCGGTCAGTGCGGAAACTGGGATGCAGGCAACGTCGCCACCCCAGTCCTCGGTGATGATGCCGTACTTGGTCAGGCCTTCCATCACGCGCTCGGGGTTTGCGGTGGGCTTATCCATCTTGTTCATTGCCACGATAATCTTGACATTTGCAGCCTTGGCGTGGTTGATGGACTCGATGGTCTGGGGCATGATGCCGTCGTCGGCAGCAACCACCAGAACGGCGATATCGGTCATGTTGGCACCGCGGGCACGCATGGAGGTGAACGCCTCGTGGCCCGGGGTATCCAGGAAGGTGATGAGGCTATCGTTGACCTTGACCTGATATGCACCGATGGCCTGCGTGATGCCGCCGGCCTCGCCTGCGGTGACGTTGGTCTTGCGGATGGCGTCCAGAATACTGGTCTTGCCGTGGTCAACGTGGCCCATAACGCAGACCACCGGGGGACGCTCCACCAGGTCCTCCTGCGAATCCTCTTCCTGCGTGAACAGGCGCTCCTCGATGGTCACATGCACCTCGTGCTCGACCTTTGCGTGGAACTCCTCTGCCAGCAGAGAAGCGGTATCAAAATCGATCACGTCGTTGATGGCGTGCATCTCGCCCATCTGCATGAACTTGGCAATGACCTTGCCGGCCTGCTGCTTCAGGCGGGCAGCCAGCTCGCCCACGGTGATCTCGTCGGGGATCATCACCTTCAGCTGTGCGCTGCGGGCCTTTTCCAGCTGGATGCGCTGCAGACGCTCGAACTCGGTCTCGCGCTTGCCCTTCTGGAACTGCTGGCGCTGGCGCTGACCGCGCTGGGTGAACTTTTGCTTGTTGCCCTGCGGGGTGGGCTTGCGGCGGTTCTCGGTGTTCTTGGTGGAAGCCAGATCATCGTAACGGGCATCGAAGCGGTCCACGTTCATATCCACAGTGCGGGTATCCACGGTGACCTGATTGTCCTCGCGGCGCACGGACACAGCCTGTGCCGGAGCAGCGGATGCCTTGGCACCGGTCTCACGAGCCAGTTCGCTGAGAGAAACGGTCTTTTCCTCGCGCTTCTTGTGCTGCTCGTTCTTCTTTTCGTTATGCTTATTGCCGTTCTTATCCTGCTGGGCAGGCTCTGCCTTTTTGGCAGCAGAAGCCTCACTATTTGTAAGTGCCTGTGCAATCACATCACTTGCGTTTGCATCCAGCTTTTGCGTATAAACCATACCTGTCTTTTGACCTGATGCACGCACAAAGAGCTCCGTCTGTTCGCTACAGCTCATAGGACCAGTCTGTGAACCTGTCATCTCAACAGAAAGCTTTTCCTGCTTTTCCGCCTCGGCCTCAGCTGCCAGACATCCACTCGGAAGAGACTGCATAGCCGCCTTATATGCTTTTAGTTCTCTCATACATTCTTTCATATGTTTGCCTTTCCTCGTTATATGCTCTTTAACTCTAAATCACCCAATCGCCATATGGGAAATACGCACCATTGGCTGCGGTGTTGTTGTTGGAATCAGACCTGAGCTTGCACCACAGAAGCCGCCTTTTTCATATTTCATCTTTTTTCCAACGCGGTCAATGCGCTTAATCACATCAATTCCATTTCCCGTCAGCATAATATTTTTTACCTGATGATCACGGTCGATCTGGCCATTTTTAATCCAGAAACCTTCTTTTACTTCAAGCGAAAACTGCATACCGCCAAATCCGCCTCCGATGCTCTCGACATACAGGCCATTGTCCACACTGCGCACAATCTCAGCCTCATCATCGCTGCCCTCTGCCAGACATGTATTCGTCATTCTTGA
>OHRS01000744.1_pt1 | contig 14810 bp, 9 predicted proteins | sample 1578441 | NCBI WGS metagenome assembly OHRS01 (sample SAMEA3879592, study PRJEB24766) | human gut metagenome | biome: human-associated habitat; feature: feces | place: USA | collected 1985/1987
ATATACTCCGTTTCATCATTTTTCTCCTGTATAAAATTTTTAATTATATTTGAAATTACCTGTCCATTTGCCACAATAACTACAAGACCAACATTCATAACCACAAGGAGATTTTTCTCCATATTCCTTAAATGTAATTGTTCCATTCTGGTACTGTTGGAAATATCCAATATCCACTTCATCCCAGTATGCTCTAACTTCGTCCTTATTGTTAAACCACTTTCCCATATTACCGCAGCTTATACTATGATTGTTATTGTTTGTACAATGTGTTTGAGTTGTTGTAGTAGCTGCACTAATAGGTGTTGACGATTTTGTGGTAACACATTTCTTTTTAGACCAATTTGAATAGTATGTTTTCTTATTAACTATTTTATATGTTCTTATCCGAACATAATATTTTTTTGAAGGTTTTAATCCTGTTATTTTTTTCGATAAAGTTTTGACTTTTTTTATCTTGATTGTCTTATTCCCCCTTTTAAACTTACTATTAGCAGAATATTGAATTTGGTATCCTGCAATATTTGTTTTTTTCTTCCATTTAATCGTAAATGCCTCACTTTTTGCTTTTACTGATGTAATTGTTGTTGACGGAATATTTGTAGCAAAAACTGTAGTTGTAAATGATATTGATGTCAATACCATTAATAATGACAATGTAATTGATAAAATTTTTTTCATGTTTTTCCTTTCTATAATAATTAAAAACTCGTTATAATTATTTAGTAAATATGAACTTGACGGGATAAAATCGTTTTCTGCCAATATTTTATATACAAATTATATTATAATACCGATATATTGTCAATTTGAGAGTAAAAAGAAAAGCAGTTGGATTGAAAAATCCAACTGCTTTGTTTATTTAGAATTAATCGTTATGCTCTTTGCCCGGAGCACCGCAGCACTTTTTATACTTTTTGCCGCTTCCGCAAGGACATGGGTCGTTAGGACCGACTTTCTTTCCTTTTCTTACAGGGGTGGCTTTAACTGTATCGTCACCGCCTGATGAAGTAGCTGTTACTTTTGCAACTGCCTTTCTTTCAACATCTTCTTGACGCCTTGGCATAATTGTAAGCATCATTCTTACTGTGTTTTCACGGATTGTTGCAGTCATTTCATCAAACATATCGTATGATTCCATACGGAAAGCAACAACAGGGTCTTGCTGTGCGTAAGCGCGAAGATGAATACCTTGTTTAAGGTCATCCATAGCGTCGATATGGTCCATCCAAAGTACATCAACATTTCTGAGAAGTACCATTCTTTCAAAGTCTTGGAACATTTCATCGCCGAGAAGTTCTCTTTTTTCTTCAAGGCGCTTATGGCCTCTGTCTTGAAGCATATCAATTGTACCTTGAACTGAAAGCATGTCAATATCATCATTGAAATCGTCTTCGGTTGTGAGCCAGCCTTTGTACTTTTCTTTAAGTCCGGCAACATTCCAGTCAGCTTTGTGGTCACCTGCAAAATAGTTCTTTACATTTTCTTCAATGTTTGTATCAAGCATTTGAAGAATTTTATCTGTAAGGTCAATTCCGTCAAGAACTTGGTCTCTCTGCTTGTAAATAAGCTGCCTTTGGCGGTTCATAACATCGTCATATTGAAGTGTTTGCTTTCTTATGCCGAAGTTTCTGCCCTCAACCTTTTTCTGTGATGATTCAACTGTTCTTGTAATCATCTTTGATTCAATAGGCATATTTTCGTCATCTGTAAGGCGAGCCATCATAGCCTGCATTCTTTCACCGCCGAATAAACGCATAAGGTCATCTTCAAGTGATAAGAAAAATTGGCTTTCACCCGGGTCACCCTGACGGCCTGAACGACCTCTTAACTGGTTATCAATACGGCGTGAATCGTGGCGTTCTGTACCTAAAATGAAGAGTCCGCCGACTTCTCTTACTTTGTCAGCCTCTTCCTGAATTTCATTTTTGTATTTAGCTTCAAGCTCTTGGAAAGTCTTTCTTGCTTCAATTATTTCTTCGTTATCTGTTTCGGCAAAGCCTGTTGCTTCGGCAATGAGCTCATCTGTATACTGCATTCTTCTCATTTCGCTTTTAGCAAGATATTCGGCATTACCGCCAAGCATAATATCTGTACCACGGCCTGCCATATTGGTAGCAATTGTTACGGCACCGAATTTACCTGCTTGTGCGATAATTTCAGCTTCACGCTCGTGGTTCTTTGCATTAAGTACATTATGCGGGATATGCTCTTTTTTAAGCATTTTTGAAAGGATTTCACTCTTTTCAATGCTGATTGTACCGGCAAGAACAGGCTGTCCCTTTTCGTGACATTTTTTAATTTGCTCAATTACATTATGATATTTGCCGCGCTCTGTTTGGAAAATTACATCAGGGTGGTCAATTCTTGCGAGCGGCTTGTTTGTAGGAATTTCAACTACATCAAGTTTGTAGATTTCAGAAAATTCAGGTGCTTCGGTTGACGCTGTACCTGTCATACCTGAAAGCTTTTTATAAAGGCGGAAGTAGTTTTGGAAAGTGATAGTAGCAAGAGTTTTGCTTTCGTGTTCAACCTTAACCCCTTCTTTAGCTTCAATTGCCTGGTGAAGACCTTCGTTATAACGCCTGCCCTCCATAATACGACCTGTGAATTCATCGACGATTTTAACCTGACCGTCGGCAACAACATAGTCAATATCTCTTCTCATAACACCGTTAGCTTTGATAGCTTGGTCAATATGATGAAGAAGAGTGGTGTTATCCATATCCATAAGGTTTTCAACATGGAAATATTCTTCTGCTTTCTTAACACCGTCTTGTGTAAGAGTAGCGGTTTTAGCTTTTTCGTCTACAATATAGTCACCATCATATGTTGATTCGGTATCTTGCTTTTCGTCCATTTTTGCAACCTTAACCATTTTTAAGGTTTTTGCAAACGCATTTGCCTGGCGATAAAGGTCTGTTGATTGCTCACCCTTACCGCTGATGATAAGCGGAGTACGAGCCTCATCAATAAGAATTGAGTCAACCTCATCGACAATAGCGAATACATGGCCGCGCTGTACTTTATCTTCCTTATACTGAACCATATTATCACGAAGATAGTCAAATCCCATTTCGTTGTTAGTTCCGTATGTTATATCGGCATTGTAAGCTTCCTGCCTTTGCTCATTTGACTTTTCGTGAATAATAAGGCCGACTTTTAAGCCGAGGAAACGATAAAGTTTACCCATCCACTCTGAGTCACGCTTTGCAAGATAATCGTTAACCGTAACAATATGAACACCCTCGCCTGTAAGAGCGTTAAGATAAGCCGGAAGAGTAGCAACAAGTGTTTTACCTTCACCTGTTTTCATCTCGGCAATTCTGCCCTGATGAAGAACGATACCGCCGATGATTTGAACCGGGAAGTGCTTCATTCCGAGAACACGCCACGCACCTTCACGGCAAACAGCAAATGCATCAGGTAAAATATCATCAAGTGTTTCACCGTTTGCAAGCCTGCCTTTAAGAATATCGGTTTGTGATGTAAGTTCCTTATCACTCATTGACGCATATTTTTCTTCTAATGCAAGAACTTTATCTGCTGTCTTTTTTACTTTTTTTACTTCTTTTTTAGAATAATCGCCAAAAATGGCGGTAACAAATTTATTTGCCATAATTTTACACCTCAACAATTTATACCATTCGCCATTATATCACAAATAAGGTATATTGTCACTATTTTTTTTTAATTATACTATTATATTATTAAAACAACTGTTAAGACAGTGATTTGATTGCATTTAATGCACCGCCCGATACTGCGTTTTCTGCCGTATCGTCAAATGCAAGTTTAAGATTTTTACTGCCCTGCTCAATATTCAAAGTGATGTCAATACCGTCTTCTTTCATTTTTGCTTTTGAAATTAAATCTTTAAGTTCGGCTAATTTGGTGTTGAGGAATGAAACATCATTGAGCTTGCCGAGAAGCTGCACCCCGCTGTATTCGCTTGTTATTTCTTCGGCAAATTTTTTTGCACCATCTGAAAGGTCCTTGTTTTTAACCGTGATTGTAACAGTTTTTTTGTCTAAATCAATATCTTTGATTTCATAATCTAAATTTTCAAAAATAGCTTGGCCGAGAGTTTTAAACTGCTCTTGCTTTTGCGCATAGTTTGCGATAGTGTTAAGTGTTGATGAATCAACATATTTCTGAAGCTTGTCAGTGTCAAATTCCTTTAGTGCCTCGAAGCTTGTATCTACTGTTTTTGTAACATTTTCTTCCGTCAATGCATTCGATGAAGAACAAGCTGTAAAGCTTAAAATTACGAGTGCTAAGCAAAGGATAATACTTAAAGTTTTTTTCATAGTTAATACCACCTGTATAAAAATAATTGTTGACATTATGTGCATTTATATGTAAAATCTGTATGCTTTGCACACAATGTATATTTCTTGTTATTATATATAAAAAATGTAAAGTTGGCAACAATAATAAAAAATGTTATAAAAAAATTGCATATTTAGAATATATGTGGTATAATCTTCAAGGTTATACACATTATATGGTTTAAAATAAAAATGTAAATGTGATGAATGGAAGATAAAAAATGAAAGAGAAGTTTAAAAAATATTTTGGCCCAACCAAATTTAAACGACTTTTCGATATTGTGGTGTCATTTATTGCGCTGATAGTGCTGTCGCCTTTGTTTTTGGTGATTTGCATTGCGAATTTGCTGACACCGAATACCAGCGTATTTTTCTCTCACGAAAGGCGTGGAAGAAAGGGCAAGCCGTTTAAGATTTATAAATTTCAAACTATGAAAAATAATACACCTAATGTTGCAACAGGTGATTTGGAAAATCCGGAGCAGTATATTACCAAAGTAGGTAAGTTTTTAAGAAAGACAAGTCTTGACGAACTGCCGCAGCTTTGGAATATTCTTAAAGGGGATATGAGTTTTGTAGGGCCAAGGCCTCTTATTTCAAGCGAAATGAGAGCGCACAGGTTAAGGCTTGAATATGGGGTATACCGCTTTAGACCGGGGCTTACCGGGCTTGCACAGATTAACGGGCGAGACGAAATCTCACTTATGAAAAAAATGAAATATGATAAAATATATTGTGATAACTGGTCATTAAAGCTTGATTTGATAATTCTTATGAAAAGCGTAGGTGTTGCACTTAAGCAAGAGGGTTACCAAGAGGGCAAAATGCACCGCAGATAAATATTATGTGTCGGAGAACGAGTTATGGAAAGAAACTTTATTGACGGATATACAGAGTGGCAATCAAACCCTGAAATTGTGGGTGTTAATAAGCTTCCGCAGCACGCTACTTTTATGCCTTATGAAAACTTTGATGAAGCCAAAAAAGCAGACAGATTTGCTTCAAGCAGAATGAAGCTTTTAAACGGAAAATGGAAATTCAAACTTTATAAAAATTATGCTTACAGGCCGAGCGATTTTGCCCAACCTCATTATGATACGCATAATTGGGATACAATTAAAGTGCCGGGTTCTTGGCAAATGCAGGGATATGACCAAGCACAATACTGCAATGTTCGCTACCCTTGGGAGGGAAGCGAGGATATTTGCCCGCCTAATGCACCTACCAAGCATAATCCGGTAGGCTGCTATGTTAAAAAAATTCAAATTGATAAATCATTACTCAACAAGAGAGTTGTGATTTGCTTTGAAGGTGTGGAATCGGCATTTTATCTTTACATAAACGGAGAGAGAATAGGATACAGCGAATCAACTTTCCACAGAAGTGAATTCGATATTTCAAGATATATTAAAGAAGGCTCAAATGTTATCGGTGTTGAAGTTTACCGTTGGTGTACGGCATCGTGGCTTGAATGTCAGGATATGTGGCGTTTGGGCGGTATTTTCCGTGATGTATATGTTTATACTACCGAAAGGCAGTATATCAGGGATTACGAAGTTATAGCAGAGCCTGATGTTACATTGAGTGACGGTTATGCCGATATTCTTGTTAAAACAAATGGTTCTTATGAGAGTTTGAGCCTTGATTTAAACATACTTGATAAAGATGGAAATACTGTTGCGCTTGACAGCCAATATGCAAATGAAGACCACCAAACAAAGCTTAAAGCAATTGTGACGGATGTTAATGTGTGGTCAAGCGAAAACCCATATCTTTACACTATGGTTATCACACTTAAAGATAACGGTATGCCGATTGAATATATAAGCCAGAAAATCGGCTTCAGAAAAGTTGAAATTAAAGACGGTATAATCCGTATTAACGGCCAAAGGGTTGTATTTAAAGGTACTAACAGGCACGAATTTGATTGCCACACCGGCAGATATATCAGCGAAGATGTAATGCGCTATGATATTGAGATGATGAAAAAGTCAAATATGAACTCGGTTCGTACCTCGCATTATCCCAATGACCCTAAATTTTTAGAGCTTTGTGATGAATATGGCCTTTATGTTATTGATGAAAACAATATGGAAACTCACGGTACAGGCTGGTCAACAATAGTAGGTTGCCCTCAGCTTCCGGCATCCAGACCGGAGTGGGAAAAGGCTTGTATGGAGCGTATTAAAGCTACATATAACAGGGATAAAAATATTACAAGCGTAGTTTGCTGGTCACTCGGTAATGAGTCACTCGGCGGTGCTGTTCCTAAAAAAATGTATAAATATATTAAGGATGCAGATAAAACAAGATTTGTGCATTTTGAATGTGACCGTTCACCTGATGAAAAGGAACTTTCGGATGTGCAGTCAAAAATGTATGCTAAACCTTGGGATTGTGAGGAATATGCAGTAACTCAGCGTGACGGAAGGCCGTATATTCTTTGCGAATACACTCACGCTATGGGTAACAGCTGCGGTTCAACAGATGAATACACTCGCCTTTGGGATAAATATCCTTGCTTGCAGGGCGGATTTGTTTGGGATTGGGTTGACCAAAGCATTCTTACAAAAGATGAAAACGGAAAAGAGTACCTTGCTTACGGCGGTGATTTCGGCGAAAATCCGCACGACGGTCATTTTTGTGGTAACGGACTTCTTTTTGGTGACAGAAGCGTGACTCCAAAGCTTTGTGAAATTAAAAAGCTATATCAAAATGTAGATTTTAATGCAATTGACGCTTCACGCGGTATAATTGAAATAAAAAATAAGTTTATGTTCACAAATCTTAATGAATATGAACTTCATTGGAGCCAATGCTCTGATAAGGGCGAGTTTTGCAGCGGAACACTTGCTTGCGACATAGCACCGGGCGAAAAGGCTGTAATTGACCTTGAATTGAGCAGAATCAAAACAGAATGTTATCTTAACCTTGAATTTGTGACTAAAGAAGATACATCTTGGTGCGATGCAGGCCATATTGTAGCAGAAGATCAATTTGTAATAAATGAGTTTGAAAATACATATGATGAACTTGAAACAGACCAGCCGCTTATAGTTGATGATACTTACGGTTCACTTCGAGTAATCAGTGATGATGTAAATGTCAGATTTGAAAGAAGAGAGCGCAATCAGCTTTATTCTATTAAAATCGGCTCGGAAGAACTTTTAAGTGCGCCTATGAGGCTTAATTTCTGGAGAGCTTTAACAGATAATGACCGCGGCACAAGGGCAGGTTCACGCCTTGGATGTTGGCGAGATGCAGGTGACACACCGGGAATTTTCAATAACACAAAATGGTCAATAAATAACTATAAAGTTCTTGAAGACGGAAAGAAAGTAATTATTACCGGCGGTGCAACTGTTTGCACACAGCCGGAATCAAAGGCACAAATAATTTATACAATTACATCAAAAGGTATGGAAATCGACCTTCAGTTTTACCCTGATGCATCACTCCCAGAAATTCCTGAAGTATCGGTACTTTTTGAACTTCCGAAGGATTTTGAAAATCTTACATATCTTGGTAACGGACCTGAAGAAAATTATATTGATAGATGCAATGCATCTAAAATCGGACTATATAATACAACTGTAAATGACCTTTGGGTTAACTATCTTAAACCGCAGGAATGCGGCAACAGAACAGGTGTAAGATATGCAACACTTGTAGGGGATAAGAAAGTATTTTCGGTTGTTGCCGAACCGCAAATGGAACTTAATGTAAGCCATTATCTTCCTAAAGAAATTGAAAATGTATGGCACCAAAAGGATATGCCTGAATACAACAAAACAGTAGTAAGACTTATTGCAAGACAGCAGGGTATCGGCGGATATGACAGCTGGGGCGCACATTGTAATGATATTTATAAAAATAAGACAGATAAGACTTACAGGCTCAAGTTTCAAATTCGATTTTAAAAACGGCAGAGAAAATTATACTTGACTTTTTTAGTAAAAGTAATATAATTCAATAATAGACGGCAAAATTATAAATACATTTAATATATTTGTTGATTAAGAGAGGATTAGTTATGGCTTCTTTCAAGGAAAAAGTTGCAAGCGTAGCAGTTGAACAGGCTGTTAAATATGCACGCAAGGGTTTCAAGAGAAACGCACCGAGAATTCTCAATCTCGTAGAAAAATTTGATGTTAAAAAAGTAAATCGTTCAACTTATGCAGGTCTTCATAAAGTTATGGATGACCCTAATAACAACTGGATGAAATTTGCTGAAGATTTAATTTGCAATACTGATGAACATGTACTTACAAAGCTTGTTCCTCCGCTTATGAATGTTGCAATCAACAGCTATACCAAGAGAATGGCAGCTATTGAAAAATATAACTGCAACGTACCTTGGGCTATTCTTATGGACCCGACAGCTGCTTGTAACCTTAAGTGCACAGGTTGCTGGGCTGCTGAATATGGACACACAAGTTCACTTTCATATGATGACCTTGCAAGAATTATTAAAGAGGGTAAAGAGCTTGGTACATATATGTACCTTTACACCGGCGGTGAGCCTACAATGAGAAGAAAGGACCTTATGCGCCTTTGCCGTGAAAATCCGGATTGCGCATTCCTTTCATTTACAAACGGTACACTTATTGATGACAGCTTTGCTGACGAAATCAAGGAAGTCGGAAACTTCTATCCTGCATTTTCGATTGAGGGATATGAAGAAGAAAACGATTTCCGCAGAGGAGAGGGTACATTTAAAAAATGTACTGCCGCAATGCAAAGGCTTAAGGACAGGGGTGTTCCTTTTGGTGCATCACTTTGCTACACAAGTAAGAACACAGATGTACTTGCATCTGATGAGTATATGGATTGGCTTATTGACCATGGTGTTAAATTCGCTTGGTTCTTTACATATATGCCAACAGGCAACGGTGCTGTAACTGACCTTATGGTTTCACCTGACCAGCGTGCTTTAATGTATAAAAAAATGCACGAATGGAGACATACAAAGTCCATTTTTGCACTTGATTTCTGGAATGACGGTGAGTATGTTCAGGGTTGTATTGCAGGCGGACGCCACTATTTCCATATTAACTCAAACGGTGACTGCGAACCTTGTGCTTTCGTTCACTATTCAAATGTGAATATTAAGGAACATTCTGTTCTTGAAGCACTTCAAAGTCCGCTCTTTATGGCTTATAAGCGTAATCAGCCGTTTTCAAATAATATGCTTCGCCCTTGCCCGGTTCTTGATAACCCAGGTGCAATCAGTAAAATGGTTGCAGAAACAGACGCATATTCAACTGAAATGCAGCATCCTGAATCAGCTAATGAACTTTTTGATAAGACCATTGCTGCTGCAAAGGCTTGGAAAGTTAAGGCGGATGAACTCTTTAACCGTGATGATTATATCGCAAAGCATGTTAAAGATGAAAATATGTACAACTATGAAAAGCCGGATGAAGAAAGAGAATTTTCTGAATTTGAAAAGACAGAAGATTAGTAAAATTATAATTTAAAAGGGGCGTGCAAGGTTTGCACGCTCTTTTGCCATATTTATAAATGAGGGAATATTATGTTTTTAAAGAAAAAGGATTTTGGAGGCAGCAAATATGACTTTATTATTGCCGGCCTTGGAAATCCGGGCGCAAAATATGAAATGACAAGGCATAATGCAGGCTTTCTTGCAATGGATTTACTTTCTATTGAAGAAGGGGTTGATATTAAGCGCCTTAAGCACCACGCATTATGTGCGGATATGACCGTTGAGGGCAAAAAATGCCTTGTAATGAAACCGCAAACTATGATGAATTTGAGCGGCGAAGCTATCGGCGAAGCGGCAAAATATTATAAAGTGCCGGCAGAAAATGTAATCGTAATTTATGATGATATTTCGCTTGATGTGGGCAAAACAAGAATAAGGCGCAAAGGTTCAGCCGGTGGGCATAACGGCATTAAAAGCATAATATCACATTTAGGTGCTGAAAATTTCCCGAGAGTTAAGATAGGCGTTGGCAAAAAGCCTAATCCCGAATATGATTTGGCGGCTTGGGTTTTGGGCAGGTTTCCAAAAGAGCAGGAGGCTGATTTGAAGTCTGCTCTTGAAAATTCAACCAAAGCAATCAGGCTTATTGTGGCAGGAAAAATTGATGAGGCTATGAATAAATATAATTCATAATTTAATATTTATATACTGAAAGGATAAGGTGATAAGCATTGTCCTGTTTTTCTAATGAATTTAATAAAAGTAAAGAATTTCAAAACCTCAGCAAGAGTGTTAATACCCTTAATGCTCCTGTTGGGGTTATAGGTCTTTCAGATGTGGCAAAGTGCTTTGCCGCACATTCGCTTTGCCAAAACGGTGAGAAAGCATTTGTTATTACTCCCGATGAAGCAACTGCGGTAAAAGTGCAGGAATGTTTAAGTGAGCTGCAAGACGGAGTTTTGCTTTACCCTACAAGAGAAATGACTTTTGTGGAGGTTGCGGGTGTCAGCAGAGATTTTGAACATATCAGGCTTGGTGTGTTATCAAGAATATTGCAAGGCGATTATTCTGCAATTGTAATGTCGGCAGGGGCAGCGTGCCAATACACTATGCCGCCGGAAGAACTTGAAAAAAGAACATTTAAAATCAGTGTTAATGACGAAATAAATATAAACGAACTTGAAAAAAAGCTTGTTTTTGCAGGTTATACGAGATATGACCAGGTTGACGGAACTAGCCAATTTGCAGTCAGAGGCGGAATTATTGATATTTTTCCGACTTATCTTAACGAGCCGGTAAGGATAGAATTTTGGGGCGACACGGTAGATACTATTTCAAGCTTTGATATTGATACGCAAAGGCGAAGCGGAAGTGTTGAATTTATCGAAATTACACCTGCGAATGAAGTCCTTGTGGAAGATGACTTGAAACTTGCCGATAAAATTGAGGCACTTTCAAAAAGTTTAAAAGGCAAGGCCATAAAAGCAAGGGGAAAGCTTGAAAGTGATATTGATAAGTTAAGGCAGGAGGGGCATTTAAACTGCCTTGATAAATATTTGCCTTTGATTTATAAGTCAAACGGAATATTTGATTATGAATTTGACAGACTTTTTGTTATTGAAAGTGCAAGAGTAAAGGAAAAAATGCTCAAGCAGGAAAAGCTTAATTTGGAAGAGCTTAAATGGTTTGTAGAAGACGGAACTTTGTGCAAGGGGCTTGATAAATTTTCACTTGATTTTAATGAACTTGCAGATATATATGAAAAAAACAATGCAATATATATGGATTCTCTTCCGCGCGGCAGTTTTGATACACCGGTGCGCCACCTTGCAAATTTCCGCGTGCAAAGTTTTAATGCGTGGAGCGGTACGCTGTCGCAACTGAAAGAGGAGCTGTTTCCTCTTTTTAAAGGCGGATATACCGTTTGCATAATGGCAGGAACAGTCAGGGCAGGCAAGGCACTGTGCAGTGATATTGAAGATATGGGATTTATCAATACAGTGTTTTTTGAAAAGAGGCCTGAAAAATTACAGCCGAAAGCCATAAATATTTTGACAGGTACGGTGCAATCCGGCTTTCAAATAAGCGATATGAAGCTTGCTGTAATTACCCATTCAAAAACTAATCAAAGCACAAAAAAGGCTAAAAAAGCATCATCAAAAAATGCAATACATTCGCTTGATGAACTCACGGTGGGCGATTATATTGTGCATAATATTCACGGTATAGGTGTGTTTGAGGGTATTCACGCACTTGAGCTTAATAAAGTTAAAAAGGACTATATTAAAATAAGCTATGCAAAGGGGGACACCCTTTATGTTCCTGTTACACAGCTTGATTTGGTATCTAAATATATAGGCCCAAAGAATGATACAAATGTAAAAATAAACCGCCTCGGTTCAGGTGAATGGAAAAAGACAAAAGCTAAAGTTCGCTCTTCCGTTAAAGATATGGCAAAGGAGCTTATTGCACTTTATGCTAAACGAATGAGCACAAAAGGCTTTGCATTTTCAGAAGATTCCGATATGCAAAGGGATTTTGAAATGCGTTTTGAATATGATGAAACGGATGACCAGCTTAGGTGCAGTGAAGAAATTAAGCACGATATGGAAAAAACTGCCCCTATGGACAGACTTCTTTGCGGCGATGTAGGTTTCGGCAAAACTGAAGTTGCACTTCGTGCAGTGTTTAAATGTATAAGTGATTCAAAGCAATGTGCAATTTTAGTGCCTACAACGGTACTTGCAATGCAGCATTTTCAAACTGCACTTAAAAGGCTTGAACCTTATCCGGTTAAAGTTGAAATGATTTCACGCTTTGTGTCTGCAAAAAAGCAAAAAGAGATACTGCAAGGCCTTGCTGACGGTTCGGTTGATGTGGTAGTAGGAACTCACAAACTTTTGGGCAAAACAGTCAAGTTTAAAGATTTGGGACTTCTTATAGTTGATGAAGAGCAACGCTTCGGTGTTGCACAAAAGGAAAAAATTAAAGAGAAATTTCCGAGAGTGGATGTACTTACTCTTTCGGCTACCCCTATTCCGAGAACTCTAAATATGGCAATGAGCGGGATAAGAGATATGAGCCTTATTGAAGAAGCACCGGGCGAAAGGCACCCGGTTCAAACTTATGTTATTGAATACGACGCTGAAGTTTTGCAAGAAGCAATGGAGCGTGAGATAAATCGCGGCGGACAGTGCTATTATCTGCATAATAATGTGGAAACAATTGAGCATAAAGCTATGATGATAAAAAAAGCTATTCCGCAGGCGAGGGTAGGAATTGCGCACGGGCAAATGGGTGAAGAAGAGCTTTCATCGGTTTGGCACGATTTGCTTTCAGGTGATATTGATATTCTCGTTTGCACAACTATTATTGAAACGGGTGTGGATGTGCCTAATTGTAATACGCTTATTATTGAAAATGCAGACAGAATGGGCCTTGCGCAGCTGCATCAAATCAGGGGCAGAGTAGGCAGGTCATCAAGGCGCGCGTATGCGTATTTTACATTTACAAGAGGCAAAGAACTTACGGATATTGCAACAAGGAGACTTGAGGCCATTAGGGAATATACGGAATTTGGCTCCGGTTTCAAAATTGCAATGCGAGATTTGGAAATCAGAGGCGCAGGTTCACTTCTCGGCAACAGGCAGCACGGGCATATGGAAGCTGTCGGCTATGATATGTATTTAAAACTGCTGGAAGAAGCGGTGGCAATGGAAAAAGGTGAAATCAGCGAAGATGAACCTGAAGAAAGAGAATGCCTTATTGATGTGCAAATTGATGCGCATTTGCCGGAGGAATATATTATTTCAACTTCGCAAAGGCTTTCAATGTACAAGCGAATTGCAGGTATTAAAAATGAAGCAGACGCGCAGGATGTTTATGATGAATTGACTGACCGTTTCGGTGCACCGCCGGCTTCTGTATGGGGACTTATTGAAATTGCACTTTTAAGAAACAGTGCAAAATCGCTCGGTATAACAGATATTGTTCAGCGAAACGGAGCAATCTTGTTTTATTCAAGTGAGCCTGATATAAAGACGGTTGCAATTTTAAATGCTTTTATGAAAGGCAGGGTTACTCTTTCGGCAGCCAAAAGGCCGTATATAGCAGTTAAGCTCGAACCGACTGAAGCAACACTTGAAACAATCAGGGAAACGCTTAAAATTATGAGCGAAGCAAAAGAACATTACGGTAAAACAGAATGAAAAACGGGCGTTGGAATTAACTTCCAACGCCCATTTTTTATTTTTGGTTTTCAGGAAACATTACTATAAGAAGCATTTTAAACCGTTCCTGCGCAAATACAGCATGCGGCTTTTTAGATGGCATTACAATTGTTTCACCCTCGTGCAAAATAAATTCTTCACCCTCAATAGTGATTTTGCCGACTCCGTCAAGTGCAACCACCATAGCGTCACCGCCTGATTCGTGAGTGCTGATTTCTTCATCCTTGTCAAAAGCGAAAAGGGTGAGTGAATGATTTTCATTTTGTGCAAGAGTTTTGCTTACTATTTGACCTTTTTGATAAGTTACTTCATCTTTAATAGGGAGAACGGTTTTATGGTCAATGTTTTTAATCAATTTATCCACTATTTATCTCCTTAATATTTAATATTACATATATCATATAAAATAATGAAATAAAAGTAAAGTGATAATTTAGAATTTTGGTGCTAATATAATTTAAAGATATAAATAATTAAACCGTATAAAAATGATGAAGCAGTGCCATATACTATTACAGGGCCGGCAATTGAAAACATTTGTGCTGCCGTGCCGAGAATGAAACCTTCGTGTTTCCATTCAAGTGCGGGGGATACAACGCTGTTTGCAAAACCGGTAATAGGTACAATAGTTCCTGCTCCCGCCTGCCTTGCAATTTTATCAAAAACGCCGATACCTGTTAAAATAGCTGTAATTATAATCAATACGCTTGATGTGGCAGATGATACTTCTTTTTCATTAAGCCCTGCGTTTTGAAATACTGTAAATAATATTTGCCCGAAAAGGCATATTCCGCCACCGAATAA
>OHRS01000747.1_pt1 | contig 14771 bp, 8 predicted proteins | sample 1578441 | NCBI WGS metagenome assembly OHRS01 (sample SAMEA3879592, study PRJEB24766) | human gut metagenome | biome: human-associated habitat; feature: feces | place: USA | collected 1985/1987
AAATTACCTATCGGCAGGGTAATTTCTCCCGCCGGTGTTTGTCCCATTTCTACTCGGTTTAGAAGCTGCCCGCCGAGGTTGTACAATTCACAGTTTACATCGGCATTTTGGGGTAAAACGAAATGTATTTGAGATGCACCTGCTTCGACAGGGTTGGGGTAAACCCGCAGCAAGGAAGCTATTTCGGGATTCGATACGTTTACCGTGATACCGTCATAAATGAGCGAAAATTCTTTGAGTGCGATAGTATATGGGTTCCCTGCCGTTTGAGACGAACCGAGGATAAATAATTTCAGACTTTGGAATTTCACGGGATATAACGACATGTCGCGGTAGTTTTCGAAATATCCGTTCATGGGAATCGAGATAACATGGTCGGTATTTTGGGGTATATTTTCGAATTCGGTCAATGTGGAAGTACTCGATGCATTGTTTTTCATCGACAGTGCTATTTTACTCACTTGGGTCGCTCCGGTGTTGAGCGTGATTCGCATGGAGTCGGGGAGACTGTACAGGTAAATGTCTTTGGCGATTTGCAGATAGGGAGCGCGGCCTGAACTGAATGTATATCGCAATTCTGTTCCCTGTGCTGTCGGTACGATCGAAATATCTTTCAATGCTGAGTTGGTGATGTCCCATGACGAGGCATCCGAGAAATCGTCTATCGCTCTGTTGCGTCGGTCGGGAATTTGTACGGTTACCGATAGCGTGTCGGTAAAGTTGTCTTGGCGGCAATATATATCGGTCTTACCGTTCGCGATGCCCTTTAAAAGTCCCTCGGTGACGGTACATATCGTCGGGTCTTGAACGGTCCATGAAAATGCATCGGGAGAAATGAGCATACTCTCTCCGTTAACGATGGCTGTTACTTCGATGGGATATTCATAAAGCCCGTCGTTGATGACCGAATCGAGTCGAAGCGTAAGACCTTGCGGCTCGTTGATGACTATATCGATGGAGGTTTCTATGCCATTGTAAGTCGCATATAGTTTTCCTTTGCCGTCACCCGAAGCTACGAATGTGTCGGTTCCTTTTATATATCCCAGAGACTCGTCGCAACGCAATGTAACGCCTTGTAAATCGGTATCTATCAGATACCCGTATTGGTTGTATCCCATGAAATGGGGTGTGAATATGCCGTTTTTGGGGAGAGAGTAGTAGGCCGAAGTGCATAAGATTTCGGCTACGGTATTGTCGTCCGGGGCATTCGATACCACGAAGATACCGTTGCTGACAGCGCGTTCGTGTCCGTCGCTGGGGCTGTTCACCTGTCCGTATTTTTCGATATACATACCGCTCGATCCGCCACCGTCGAGATTCATGGCATTGGCGGCTCCGGCGAATTTCATCATGTCGGCCATTTGTTTGGTCGTAGCGCCATCGGAATATCCGCCTTGACGTCCGTCGACTACCAGCATGTACACTTTGCTACGGTCTGCCGAGTAACCGATTGCCGTTCTCGGGTGGAGCTCTGCCCAATCGGTTTCGAGAACTTCTCCGTTTTCCAATATTTTACGGTCCCCGCCTACCATGCAATTAATGTCGGGGTAACTGCCGTCTTCGAGTTGGAGCATTATTTTTATTTCCAGTTCGTCGCCGGGTTGCAAGGTTTGCAAAAAGTCGGCAGACGTTCCATGCCCCGATAATACGGCTCCGTTTTCGGCGATAGCCGGCAGCCGATCCTGTACCTGCCACTTTCAGTTTCACGGTCTTGTTCAGACCCCATTTTTCTCCGTCGGCGAGACTTACCGGTATTTCATATCCGTAAGCATTGGTATGAGTATAATTCCCGACATAACGGTTGTAGAGTACTAATTGATCGGTGCTTCGGCTTCCGTTTACGTTGTGTATGGTATATGTGGTTTGGTTATGGGTGAGTTCTCCGGCATAAGTGACGAACGAGATGAAGCATTCGTCGTTTGTCGTGAAAGATGTTTGAGGGCCCGAAGATACGGGAACTTTCGCCAATTGGCCTTCTACCGCACATCCGTGTACCGGAGTTCCGATAGCTCCCGAAGTGGCGAAAAAGTCGGCATTCGTACCGGCGAAATAACGGCTGCCTTCTTTGCTTTTTCGGGCGGCCATGTTGGTAATGCCTTCGCACGTAACCAACGAATCCCGACCCAAGACCGATTGGAAAGAGAGATAAGGATTGGTAGCGTCGATTTCCAAATAAAAGGCTCTCATGTCTTTGGGACCATAGAAATGAATGGCGGTGTAATAAGTTCCGGGGCCTACTTTGTAATGAGAGAGGGTATCGGCCGTGTAGGTGCTGCCACCGATGACTGCCGGGCCTTTGGCACTGAGCAGTATGGGTAAACAAGCAAAAATTGCGAGAAGTGTAAAAATCTTTTTCATAGGGGCAACCGTTTAATACAAAAGGATTGGTTTAGAAATGTTTTAATCGATACGGATAGAATGAATTTCAGCTTCTTTTTCAAATCTTATTCTCGAATCTCCCGTTTGTCGGAGTCTCATTTACTTTTGAGATACGATAGGCAGATTGAATATTTTTTGAACTTTTATATAGGGAAGGGTAAAGGGAAGGGCGATATATATATAACTTACATATACCGCCCTTCTTCTAAAAAATAGATTTTAAATGTCGCTCAGCGCGAAGGGCTTATTTCACAACGACTTTTTGAACTTTTTCAACACCGTCGATAATCGCTTTTACAATGTAAATGCCTTTGGCGGCAGGAGCGGCCATAGATTGTACACCGGCAGCTTCCATTACTTTTTGTCCGGCGAAGTTGTAAACGACAGCGTTTGCCATGCCAGAGAAATAAATGGCATCGCCGCTTACGAATATCTTCACGTTGTCGGCAGCTACGTTAGCGATACCCGATTCAGAGTCATTGTCATATCCGTCGGGAGTCATTTTGTAAACGGCAGCTCCGCTACCCGATGCGTAGACAGCGATATAAGCAGCTTCTTTACCGTTTTTGTCGGTTACTTTGGCGATACGGGGCAATGCGGTACGAACAGGGTTCGAAATATCGCCCATACCACCTTGCGGGAATGTCCAGTAATAAGTTGCACCGGCAAATGTAGGACCTTCGCCCATTTCGATAATGTTCCATGCTTGGGCAGGAGTCGTGGCCGTATTGGAAATTACGTATGCGCAGAAAGGTTTGTCGTTCAATGTAAATTCAGAGATACCGTTATTTCCTACGTTTTTGATAGCGCATTCCTCGGGAGCATCACCTACGCTTTCGATCAAAGAACCGCTCATGTCGTAGAGAGATGCTGCACTATTGAAACCGTCCAAATAGAAGTAGTCGTTATCGATGATTGAAACACGAGGTCCGGTTCCGTTGTCGACAGCTTCTGCGGGGTAATAGGATTTGATTTCGATAACTTTGAAATTATAGCCTTCATAGTCACCTGTTTGCCCGGCTAATTGTCCGTCTTTAATATCGCAACGAATCACATATTTCCCGCTGCTGACTGGGAACATGACGATAGCATCTTTCGTAACATCGCCTTTCACGGCAAAATAGTCGACACGATAGCCGTCGAGCAGACCATCTTTGTTGGCCAATTCCATTACTTTGGTGGGCTCTCCGCTCGTCATGTCGATTTTCCAAACGCCGATAGCTTCGCCGTTCAATGCAGTGGACATGTTGAATACAACTACGTTTCCGGCATCGTCTACCTGAATATCGTTGCAAAGGAATCCGGGCGTTTTTTGTTCTTCCATTGGTGTCTGTTGGAATGTCGTGTCGCCGGGAGCGTTTACGATAGTATCGATTTTGGTATAAGTGTAGGTGATTTTAAACTTTTCTGTGTCGAATTGAACATCGCGTTTCTTTTCTCCGGTTTTCAAATCGTAGATTTTGATACCCGTAAAAGTAGCTCTGTACGCAAACAACATTTCGTCTCCTTTAACTGTCATACCACGGGAATCGCTGGCTCCACCTAACTGATCGGCTACTCCCATATTATTTCCGGTAGTGGCAGCTTTCATCCACAAATTTTCCAATGTGTATTCACCTGTTTTTTCATACGTCGCCGGATCTTGAGCGACCATCGATGTTGCCATACATGCAGCAACCATCCCAAGTAATAATCTTTTCATGATAAAAATAAATTAAATGAATAAATAAATGAAAAATTATATTGCATAATTCAATATATCAGATTGTTAGTGAATCAATTTCAATATCTCTCTTTTTCCGTCGATGTGGACGATGACCGCATAGACTCCACGTACAAGCCCGCTCAATTCGATACGGTCTCCTGCTGCCGGATTTTCCATATCGGCGAAACGCCCGATAATTTGCCCGGATAAGTTAGCTACATCGACCGTTATGTGACGTGCGTCGTTTCCTACGACGAGAGCGGGATTCTCACCCTGTATGACATAACATTTACCCCTCTTTTCGAGAGTTTCCATACCCGATGAATTTTTGAAAGTGAAGGATATTGTATCGCAATATTCCGTTTCGCCTCCTACATATTCCGAGCGGGCCCGCAGATACCATGTACCGTCGGTCAAGTTGTCGAATTCCGTTTCGTAAGTGAATGCGTTTACGGTCTGTCTTTTTACGTTTCGTATCGGGGTAAACTGGTCGTTGGTGTGTAATTCGATACGGAAGGTGCTGGCGAACGGTTCTTCTGCCCAGCGTACTTGTAAGGACGTGGCTTCGACCGTCGCTCCCTGCGTGGGATATAGAATGACCGGTATGGACGGCTCTTTCGATTCTGTCGTGAAATTCGTCGTTTTACTGATACTTTCTGTCGAGCCTGCGTATGCGGTTACGCGTGCGTAATATTTCGTATTTCCCACCAATACGCCTTCGGGGAGGGTAATGGAGTGTTCGCTATATCGTTGGTCGAGAACTTTACCCATAGAGCGGAAGTCGTCGTATTTGTTTATTTCGAGTCGGTATTCCGTAGCGTTTGGATATTCGGTCCAAGTGATAGAAGGCGTGACAGACACTTCGGTAGCTCCTTTGGTCGGAGATTCTATTTCGAACGGACCGGACTGGAATGCATATACGGAAGAGATGCCGTCCGAACAGTTGGCTTTTCGTGTACGAATCCGCCAGTAATAAGTCCCTTTTTCCAAGTCGGGCAGATAGCTCGAAGGGAAAGAAGTACCGGTAGTTTCCCGCGAGAGTATGAGGTCGGTGAATAAATCGTCGCGGGCAATGTCTATATAATAGGAAGCATCGGCGACACTGCTCCACGTGAACTCGTAGTTGCCTATGGCCGTACCGTTGTTTACCGGAGTGTTTAATGTCACGGCTTCGTTTGTACCTGCCGTGGCTCCCATGAACAAGGGTGCATACTCGTTTCCGTAACGGTCGACGATGGAAACAGCGTATGTATACCCCGTGCGATAAATTGTCGGTATGGAATAGTCGGTGCTGTATGAGAGCCCCAACAGATAGCGGGCATCCCGGCAAGCGGTCGTTTGTGCCGCATTTTCCGGTACGGCATATACGGCGTATCGCATACCCTCTGCTCCCGTCCATGATAATTGACCGTTAGTGAAAGCGATATTCGATACTAATCCGGGATCGGAGGTCGCTTTCCAGCTGATGGCCGGTATTAGAGCCGGGTATTTATAAACGTCCGACCGCAACAAGGAGAGCATTCCCGAAGTATGGGTTACCTTGCGCATGTTGTAGAATACGCTTCCCGGGGCTCCCGTTTCGTCATATGTGCGGTTTACTTTAATTTGATTGACCAGTTCGGAGCCTTTGAACGAAGCGGTTGCGCCATCGACTATGTATTCGTTTTCTTCGGCTGTTTTCCGTTCAATGGGAGAGAGCGCTTTGGAAGAAACTTTTTCTCCGTTTAAATCGAACGATAGCGTACCGGTTGTCGTTTTTCCGTATTTTGATGGCATTTTGGCCGAGCTCAAATCGGATGCCGAATGGCTCGAATAAAAATGACAACCGAATTGCCTTACGATTTGGCTCCACCATTCGGCGATAAGCGTGTAATCGCTGCTCGATCCTATCGTCCAATAGATTTGCGGCGATATGTAATCGATAGAGTGTTCTTGTATCCATGCCATAGGATCGCAGAAGATATCGTCGTACGCCCAATCGGAACCTACCGGGGTAGGAGTAACGCCGTATCGCTCGGCTATCGTGGCATCGGTGCACCATACACCGGCGGGAGAGATACCGAATCGCACATAAGGTTTTTCCGATTGAATCATTCGGTAGACCTGAGCGATCAGTTTATTTACATTCTGACGTCGCCAGTCGGCCCGGGAGAGGTTGTCGGGGTTGGATTGCTGGTATAACTCGTCGTCCATGTCGTCGGTCGTCCCCGACATGTAGAAATAGTCGTCGAAGACAACACCGTCGATGTCGTAGTTTTGTACGACTTCTTGAATAATGGCGGTGATATGGTCTCTCACTTCCGGCATTGCCGGATTCAAGATAGAACCGTCCGAATAGTCTAAGAGCCATTCCGGGTGAGATTCCCGATAATTTTGAGGCGTTCCGTCCCATTGGTGCAGTACGCTTTCATACCGGTAGGGGTTGAACCATGCGTGAATTTCGATACCCCGTTTGTGAGCCTCTTCGACAGCAAACAGCAAGGGGTCGTATCCCGGGTCCATGCCTCGTGTCGCTACGAGGTCGCTCGACCACGGTTCGTAAGAGGATTTATACATCGCATCGCAACGGCTGCGCACTTGGAAATAAACGGTATTGGCATTGGCTGCTTTTACCGAGTCGAGCAACATGATTAACTCGTCTTTTTGTTCTTGGATTTCTTGCGCATTTCCGGTGTTCGAGATAACGGTAGTTTTCGGCCACGTCAATCTCCATACGGTCGATAACCAGAACGCTCTGACCTCTTTTTTGGGAGTTTGAGCGACTGTCGGGATAGCTAACCAAAAGGTAAACAGTACGATTGCTATTTTTGCGATGTATTTCATATCTAATTAGTTAAGATATTTTTTTTCCGCCGGTCGGTTAGACCGGCGGAAAATTATCAGGCTTTTGTTTTTAGAATAGGTTCGATAACTCGTTGTTCAGCGCTATACCATAGACATTGACCCCCGATACGATAGTTTCCAGCTTTTTCGTCGTGGGATTCCAGCGTTTTACTCCCGATGTCTCCGAGCTGCCTTCTTCGGCACGGAGTCCGAAGTAAACCGAACCGTCGGAGCTGTCGAGTACCATTTGACAGACATCGACATATTCTCCTACGCTTCCTTCGCTGTCCGATTTGAAGCTCGCTACGAGATATTTGCTCTCGGCTTTCGTGTTGGTCTTTGTCGCGTCGTTGGCCGTAATATCTGTTAAAGGAACGGCATAGAGTCCTTTGTCTCGAATGACGGCATATAAAATTTGATTGGTGGCATCTATCACGAACGATTTCACGAATTCATCGGGGAAAATCGTAGCATAGGGAGGGTTGGTTCCTCGACTGATGTCCACAGGGCTGATATCGCTTTCTGCGAAACGGAAGATACCGCCTCCGCCGTATGTTTTGCCCCAATACCACAACCCGTCCGCTTTGGCGAAGCAAGCATTCATTGCACCGTATTGCCACGGGTTACCGTAGTATTCGAGCCGATTATTCTGAACGAAATAATCGTATTTGGCATCGCTGGTGCTAAGTACCAAGTTACGTTCGTTGACACCGATGCGTCGGATACCTGTATTCCGGTCGGCGAAATAGATTTGTTCGTTGTCTATCCAACCGTAGAAAGGATCGTTGAAGGCGGCGTTACCGACGTTGGAGAGAACGGTTTCCATACTGCTCCCGTCTTTGGCTACCGCTGTAATTTTTCCGTCACCCCGGGTTCCATCTTCATCGTTGACATACGAAAATTGTGTACCGCAGTCGAGCACGAATAGAACTTCATTATGGAACAGCATATTCAGAGGGTGAGCTCCCGCTTTTACGCCTAAGTCGAAGGGAGAGTTATTACTTCCCTCAGGAACATTATAATCCAGCTTATAGGCCATTACGTTTCCACTTTTTACCGCATAGTAGAGCGTTTTCGATGTATTGGGCGTACCTACTTGTACATTGGCTTTTACATCTTGGAGCGCACGTCCGCCGAGAGTGGTTTTCAACGTGATGGTTTGCGAACCTATGTTTTTGAAGACTAATCGGCCCGGATTTTCGCCGGTATAGGTATTACCTGTTATTTCCGGGTGATCGAGCAAGGTCGTTCCTTCGGGCAATACCCATGTGTATTCCGGTTCTTCCGATGCGGCCGGATTTCGTAAGGTCACTTCCAAAGTCACTTCGACGTCGTTGATGACACATATTCTATCATCTTCCGTTTTGGCGACGATCGTAGGTTTAATGTCGTTGATAAGCAAGGGACGAGTCGTATAATCGTCGCCTACGGTCAATTTTACCTCGTACTGTCCGGGTAAACTGTATGTATGGGTAGGATTAACGTCGGTCGAAGTTTCCCCGTCGCCGAAGTCCCAAGTACATGTACCCGAGATGGCCGATGTATTGGTAAACTGTATGGTGGAACCTACCAGATAGTCGAGTTCGTATCCTTCGTTCGTGATGTGGTAGGTAAACGCTACATCGTCACTGGGATATACATTGTAAGTGGGATCGTTTTCCACACAAGCAGATAACGAAGCCAACAAGACAACCGTCAAACTTATATTTCTTAATGCTTTCATTGTTCTTTCCGTTTCTATTAGTTGACAGTAATATTTTTAATATCGGTATTGCTTATCACACCGTTGGAGTCGCTTACTTGGAATTTGGCGCTCAACGTATAGGTGCAATTGTAGTTTACTCCGTATTCTTTGCCGTCGAAGATGAGTTCGGGCGTGGTTAGAGCTGCAACGATGCCATCGAGCCGGGCTTTATTCTCGTCGGTGATTTCATATACTTCTTCGTTGGCTTCGTTGGTCGTTTTCGTGAAGAGAGCCTCATATTCCTCTTCGGTCATTTTCATGAATCCATCGACAACGATTTTTTTCATGTTTCCGTGGTAATCGGTCTCTATTTGAGTGGTTAGAGCCTCCCGGAAATTGGTCTCGTAATCGCCGGGATAGTAGGTCTTGAATAAAGTTTCGGTAAAATCGGAACTTCCTACACTGGCCCATGTCACGCTAGCCCATGAAGAGGAGACCGGGAAAGTGGCGTCGAGAATGTAGGACGACTTGGCATCGTCCCACGACACGGTTTGAGGATCGAACTCTTTCACCAAATGCGAGGCGACTACTTCGTCGGTCTCGCTTTCGGTATAGGTGTAACTGATGTATGGGCATGTAACGGCACGATTGATCGTACTGCTCACTCCATACCAAACTTGGGCTTTCTCTATCGTACTGCCGTCGGCATAATAGTAAACTCTGAAATCGAGGTCGCTACCGGCGTTCACGGCATCTTTCAGCTCCCAATAAACGTATGCGGTTTGTTGTCCCAAGTCTGCCCAATCGTTTACAGGGTCGTTGATTTCGCAACCCGATAATCCGGCGATTGCCAGCAGAAGAGACGCTATTTTTACTTTGTTTTTCATATCGAGTGTTATTATTTGTTGTAATACTTCGATTCTTTTCTATTTATTGCCAGATCATAGGTTTGCGCAACCATTGATAGTTTTTGTATGCGCCCAGTCTTTCCAATTCGGCTTTGTTGTATTTTTCTTCTGTTTCGGGGTCGTAGTTGATACGGTTGATCCATGCTTTGGGATCGTCTCCCCAATGAGCTTCATAAATATTATTGGGCCGTTTTAATCCGGGATATACATAGGTGTTGTCATATTGTATTCCGTTCTCCTCGCAACTGTAATTGTAGCGACGCATATCGGTCCATTGTTCGGGTTGCAGATAGAGGCAAACATATTTCTGACGCATGATGTGCCCGATGTTGAATCCGTCGGCAGGGAAGTAGGTAGTTACGTAGTTTCCTGTTCCGGTTTCATTTCCCAGATAGTTATTGCGGTAGCGGGTATAACTGCTTCCATAAATCGAGGAAAGATTGAACCGGTCGAAATTAATTTCGGCAGCTTGCATGGTCAATGAACGGGCCGTCGGCTTATCGCCGCTCCAATAAGTAGCTTCGGCTTTGATAAGCAGGAGTTCTTCTTCGAGGAAGAGGGGAACATAACCTGTGTTTTGCGTATAAACCGAAACTTTCTTGCCGTCGACTTCGGGGAACAAGGTGGGGTAGTTATCCACTTTGTAGGAAACGTCCATACCGATATTGGTATCGAGATAACGCATTTCAGTACTGGAATCGCTTGTTCCCGAGGGTCCCGGCCGTGCACTCATGAAAGCGAGGATACGAGGATCTTCCGCCCAGCCTTTCAGGTTGTTATGCGATTCGAATACGCCCAATATATTTTCCATGAAATATTTGGTAGGAACAGCCGAATTCAACATGTTGCCACGTCCTTCCCAGCCGAGACCTCCTTGTTCGGTCGATCCGAAGGCTTCGCCCCACGGAGAATTTTGGGCTCCGTTACCGCCGTCAAAACGATAAAGTACATCTTCCCAACCTTCGAGTGCCCGGTTGACAGCTGTAATGATGGCTTGGCATGTCGCCGCATTGTTTTCCCAATTCGGCAATTTGCGAAGCAATAACCGGGCTTTTAAGGCGTAGGTATAGTGTTTCCATTTATTTAGGTCTCCGGCGAAGACACGGTCGATCGATTGATCGATAGGTATATTGGTCGCGGCTTCGGTATAAGTGGGATCTTCATACATGCCTATCAGCTCTTCTATTTCTTGATTCATCCACTCGTAGATGCTTTCTTGCGTATCGTAGTGCGGACTGTTCGATTCATAGGCTTCCGAACGAGGCATGTCTCCGAACAGGTCGGTTGTCATTTGGGTGGACATTAACCGAAGGGTACGGCTGATGAGTTCCAGATTCCACGCTTGTGCTTCGTGAGCCTCGTCGATGATTTCTTTGGCGTTGACACCGATATCGTAGAAGTGGCGGCGCCATTGCGGGTGACGGTTCATCGTCAGGAAATCGCCCCAGCCGGATTTGTAAGCGAAACTCGACGTTTGGTTACGTCCGCCGGTAGTCAATGTTTGGGTCAGATAAGCGCCGTATTCGGCATGGTCGAATTGAAGTTGAGCCGAGTAGAACAGCACGACAGGCAATACCTGTTGGGGCAGAACTTCATGAGCGGCATCTTCGTTGATGTTGTCGTACAACCAGTCTTCGCAACTTGCGCCCATGAAACTGATTAACAACGATAATATGATAACTTTATATTTATTCATGGTTCCTTGATGTTAGAATGTTGCGTTTATAGTGAAATTGAAACTGCGGGTGGCCGGGATAGACATATTGTCGATACCCATCGTTCCTGTACCGTAGGCTGCCGAAGTTGAAATTTGCGGATCAGAACCCGAATATTTGGTCAACAGGAAGAGATTGCGGCCTGTAATGGAAGCTCTCAATCCTTTAATGTAGGGATTCCCTTTTTTCAAGAACCGTGTGAAATCATATCCTACGGTGACGTAACTCAGTCGGAGATAAGAACCGTCTTCAATAAAATTGGAGCTTACGCCATAGAAATAGGTATTCAGGTTGGTCTGATTCAAAATGATAGGCTTGTTGTTTTGTACATAAGTTCCGTCGGGTTGTGCGACTACACCTTTTACGACTACTTCGCGGTTACGGTAGTTCTCCAACGATTTGTGCATACCGTTGGTAAAGAGCGAGCGTGCGGTTCCGTTATATACGTCTCCTCCTACACGTCCGTCCAGCAAGAACGATACAGTCAAGTCTTTCCATCGGAACGTACTGCTCAATCCCATCAGGAAGTCGGGCTCGCGGTTACCGATATATACGCTCTTGGCCGGATTGATAATGGGATATCCGTCCTCGTCGATAAGTATTTGTCCGTCGGGAGCACGCATATAGTCCTTGCCTGAAATACCCGTCGTCGAACCGTTTAGATAGGCGGTAGTATAGATATCGCTGAACTGAGTTCCTTGAATTTCGCTCACGTCTTCGGGTAACGATTTTACGACACCCCGATTCAACCCGAAGTTGAGGTTGGCGGTCCATTCGAAATCTTTACTGCGAAGAATGTCTTGGCTTAACGTAGCTTCCACGCCATGATTCTCGATGCTACCTTCGTTGCGGACTTGTAGAATAGTTCCCGATGAAGGCGAAACTCTCACGGTTACGATTTGGTTGTTTACCGTAGTCGAGTAGTAGGCTACATCTAAACGGGTGCGGCTGTCGAAGAATCTTAAATCGGCTCCGATTTCCCACGACTTTGTCATTTCGGGTTCCAGCGTAATCGCGTAAGAAGCTGTCGGGTCGACACTATATCCTCCGTCGGGGAATGTAGAGGCTTCCCGATAGGCTTTGGTAAATTTGTTGGGAGTAGCATCTTTCCCGACTTGTGCCCAGTTTCCGCGTATTTTACCATAGCTGAACCAATCGTTACTGATGTGGAACAATTCGCTGAAAATTAAACCTGCCGTTACCGAAGGATAGAAGTAGGAAGATTTTTCGGCTTGTTTCAAGGTAGAGGAACCGTCGTAGCGGGCTGTTCCGCTTAATTGGGCGATTCCTTTATAGTCGAATCGCAATTCTCCGAAATACCCGTATTTGTTTTTCTTGGAGCGGAAGTAGGAAATGGGGTAGTCGCCCGTTTTCAGCCAGTTTTCGGTATTCGTATTGTTGAAACTGTAATAGTCTCCTTCCAATACGAACTCCTGTCCCGCCATAGTGGCTTCATAACTTTTGTTGATCATGATTTCGGCTCCGGCCAACAGATTCATGCTGAAATCTTTGAACAAATCTACTTTGTATGTGGCCAATCCCTGTATCGTGAGCAATTCGCTACGGCTGGGTTCGAATTTATAAGAACCGAATTTGTAGAGATATTTGGAAATAACGCTCTCGTCCAGTTCGTCTTTATCGAAACGTGGTTTGGCGTAGGCGTCGGAAGTTGTATATCCCTTGTCGTATGCGATTTTACCGGTGAAGGTCAAATCCTTTATGGGAGTCCATTCGATCGATCCGTTTAAGATGGTACGTGAAGATTGTGTCTCCCCTCCGTCTTCGTAACGTCCCCAATAAGGGCTTACTCCGGCTGCAATTTTATCGGCGTCTGTAAGGGCATTCCAATTGTCGTAACGACCACCGTCTTCTATGCTGTAAACCGGTTTTCCCAATGGCGTTTTGTACACACGCATATCGTTGTTGATAGGCCAAGTGTAGATAGAACTCATGCTATTGCCGAATGAACGGGATTTCGTATCGATATAATTTAATGATGCATTGATTTTTACCCATTTCGAAGGGGTGAAAGTCGCTTTTAACAAAGCACCCATGCGATTCTTGTAATCTTCGGGGACAACACCGTCGGTAGAAGTGTAGTTGAACGATGCATAAGCTGTGAATTTGTCTGTTCCTCCCGAAGCGTTCACATCGTATTTTTGATACAATCCCGTTCCCAAGAAGTTTCCGACGTTATCGTAGGTTCTTTCCCCTTCTTTCAAAAGAGGACCCCAACCTCCGCTTACGGAGTTTTCTTTATAGAAACCGAGATTTCCCGGAGCATATTTCTGTTGAATTTTAGGGATTCTTACGCTGTTGTCGATTTGTACGCTGGCACTACCGTTCACGACGATCTGTCCGGTTTTACCGCTTTTCGTGGTGATTAGGATTACACCGTTGGCTGCTTCCGAGCCGTACAATGCCGATGCAGCAGCACCTTTCAATACGGTCATGTTTTCGATGTCGTTCGGGTTGATGTCACCGGCCGACGAACCGCCTCCTCGCATAGGCATTCCATCGATAATAAACAAGGGTTCGTTATTTTGTCCTGAGTTGATGGATGAAATCGCACGAATGATGATTTGGGAACTGGAATTGGGTGAACCTCCGCTCCCTGATACTTGTACACCGGCAATTTTCCCTTGTAGAGAATTTACGAAGTTTGCCGATTGTCCGGCAGTAACCTCGTCGGCATTTAGACTTTGGACGGCGAAGTTCAGTTTTTTCTTTTCTTCCCGAATACCCATCGCTGTTACGACAACCTCGTCTAATTGTGTCGATGATGAGGTTAAAGTTACATTGATGACAGATTGGTTTCCAACCTGCACCGTTTTCGGTTGCATACCCACGTAACTGAATGTTAGGCTTGCGTTTTCATTGACTTTAATAGAATATTTTCCATCTAAGTCGGTTGTCGCTCCTTGTGAGGAGCCTTTGACATGGATCGATGCCCCGATAACGGGCAGTCCGTCTTCGGCAGATACAACGGTCCCCGTTACGGTGCGTTGTTGAGCGAAACCTACTATAGCAAATAAGGAAAATAACAGAAGTAGCACCTGTCTTCTCATAATACTGCTTGTTTGTTAATAATCAAGGTTAGTAAATACTCGTTTATAATTTATTTGAATTAATCATGGTTGATTCTTGTTTTTCGTGGTTTAAATCAACGTTTTATTCGACTTTTAATCGTTTCGGTGATAGTATCGCTTAATAAAGTTTTATTAAGGATTCTTTCGAAAAGGAAAATAGGAGATTATGGCTCATTATCCAAGAATATGCAATTCCCGCATGACTTATTTTTTGTACCGTATTTATATAGAAAAAATGTGATTTCTTTTCGGTTTTTCGATTTTTGGACGGAGGATATTATGTATCGAGAATATATTTTTAGAAAGCCCGTCCCCTAAAATCTAATTTCTATCGAGATGGTTTATAATTGTGAAAATATGGCTCTAATTCTAAAAAATAAGTCAAAAGCGAAAAAAAGTGGAAGAATTAGTTTTCGATTTAAAAATAGAACGCTATATTTGTACAAGTAAAAGATGAAAAATAAAACA
>OHRS01000752.1_pt1 | contig 14610 bp, 18 predicted proteins | sample 1578441 | NCBI WGS metagenome assembly OHRS01 (sample SAMEA3879592, study PRJEB24766) | human gut metagenome | biome: human-associated habitat; feature: feces | place: USA | collected 1985/1987
CACTGTATATAAAAATATGATAGAATGCAGGTCCTACGATGTCAATTCCTTTTGTAGATGATTCCGGAAACATCAGGAGGCAGGTATCAGACATTGTATTTGCAAATTCTGTTGGACGTGTCTGGAATGAACCTGGTAAGACAAAAAGATGGCAAATCAGAGAAGTGTTGATTTTACGCAGGATAACACAAGACAAAACAAGATAAAATTTAGTTCGTCAAGAGAAAATGCTTGACAGCACATTGGAAATAGGTTAATATAGTCAAGGTGATTACAGATGGAGAAGTTTGTAGAGCAAGGTTATTTATATGATTTTTATGGAGAACTTCTGACAGAGAGACAGCAGCAGGTTTATGAGAGCGTGGTGCTGGAGGATTACTCGCTGAGTGAAGTCGCAGAGGATCTGGGCATCAGCAGACAGGGTGTGCATGATATGATCAAGAGATGCAACAAGACCCTTGAAGAGTATGAACAGAAGCTTCATCTTGTAGAGAAATTCCTGAATATACGGGCACAGGTAAAGCAGATCCGTGTACTTGCCCGGGAATATCATTCCGATGAAATTGTAAATATTTCCAATGAGATTTTAGAGGAGTTATAACATATGGCATTTGAAAGCTTGACAGATAAACTGCAGAATGTATTTAAGAAGTTGCGAAGCAAGGGCCGCCTGACAGAGGAGGACGTTAAGCTTGCCCTTAAGGAAGTAAAGATGGCTCTGTTAGAGGCAGACGTAAACTTTAAGGTTGTGAAGCAGTTTACTAAATCTGTACAGGAGCAGGCAATCGGACAGGACGTTATGAGCGGTCTGAATCCGGGTCAGATGGTGATCAAGATTGTTAATGATGAACTTGTGAAATTAATGGGAAGTGAGACAACAGATCTGCCTCTTCGCCCGGGAAATGAGATCACAGTGTTCATGATGGCAGGTCTGCAGGGTGCAGGTAAGACCACCACAGTTGCGAAGCTTGCAGGTAAGCTGAAATCCAAAGGTAAGAAACCTCTTTTAGTAGCCTGCGATGTTTACCGTCCGGCGGCTATCGAACAGTTAAAGGTAGTTGGCAAGCAGCTTAACATCCCCGTTTTTGACGAAGGTCAGGGCGATCCGGTCGAGATTGCAAAGCACGGCATCGACTTTGCCCGCAAGAACGGCTATGATCTGGTTTTCCTCGATACCGCAGGCCGCCTGCACAACAAGGCAAACCTGATGGCAGAGCTTTCCAAAATCAGCCGCAGCGTCAAAAAGGCCAGCCCCGAGGCCAGTCTGGAGACCCTGCTGGTGCTGGATGCCATCACGGGCCAGAACGCCATCAGCCAGGCCAAGGAATTCTGCAAGGCTGCAGATGCTACCGGCATCATCCTGACCAAGCTGGACGGCACCGCCAAGGGCGGCTGCGTGGTAGCGGTCAAACAGCGTCTGGGACTGCCGGTGCGCTTCATCGGCGTGGGCGAGGGCATCGACGACCTCATCCCCTTCACCCCGGAGGGCTTTGTGGAAGAGCTGCTCCCGCGCCAGTGGAAGCACTAAGGAGGGTCGCAGCATGAAAATTTGTGCAGCTACCGGCAACGCCGGAAAGCTCCGCGAACTGCGCCGCATTCTGGAAGCGCAGGGCCACGAGGTGGTCAGCCAGAAGGAACTGGGCATCACCATCGAGCCGGAGGAGACCGGCACCACCTTTGCCGAGAACGCCCTCATCAAGGCTGAAACCATCTGCAAGGCATGCGGTCTGCCCACCATCGCCGATGACTCGGGCCTCTGTGTGGATGCGCTGGAGGGTGCCCCCGGCGTGTACAGCGCCCGCTACTGCGGCCGCCACGGCGACGACGAAGCCAACAACGATAAGCTTCTGGACGCCATGCAGGCTGTGCCTGCCGGGCAGCGGGGTGCAAAATTCGTGTCCGCGGTGTGCTTCATCCTGCCGGATGGGCGGCATCTGACCTGCATGGGCGAGTGCCCGGGCAGCATCGCCTTTGAGCGGCTATGCGGGGACTACGGCTTTGGCTACGACCCGCTGTTCATCCCCACCGATTGCGGCGTGGGAAAGCACGATAAGCGTCCCAACACCGAGGGCCGCAGCTACGCCCAGCTGACCCCGGATGAAAAGGACGCCATCAGCCACCGCGGCAATGCGCTGGCAGTGCTGGAACAGCAGCTGCCGGGGTTTCTGGCAGAATGAACTCCCCCAGTCTGCTTCGCAGACAGATTCCCCTTTTTGTCACCTACGGTGACATCTTCCCCCGGCCGGGGGAAGTCGTCCTCGGAGATGGGGCCTTTGGCAGTCCGGCAAGCGTTTCGTTTCTGCCAAAGGCTCCCTCTTTGAGGGAGCTGGCAAAGCCGCAAGGCTTTGACTGAAGGAGTTCCTCACCGCAAGCGGAGACAATTCTAAATCGTTTCTTTATCGAAATATCAACCTCAAAATAAAGGAGAAAACTATGCTGACAAGCAAACAGCGCGCCATTCTGCGCGGCAAGGCAAACACCATGGACCCCGTTTTCATCGTGGGCAAGGGCGAGATCGACGAGACCATGATCCAGGGCGTGAAGGACTGTCTGGATGCCCGTGAGCTCATCAAGCTCAAGGTGCTGGAAAACAGCATGTACAATGCCCGTGAAGCTTCGGTCAAGCTGGCTGAGGCCACCGGTGCCGACTGCGTGCAGGTGATCGGCTCCAAGTTCGTGCTGTACCTGCAGAAGAAAAAGGACAGCGCCTACGCTGATCTGCTGAAGTAAAAATGAAAGTTCTTCTCTACGGCGGTACATTTGACCCGCCCCATAACGGCCACCTGAACAATCTGCGCGCTGCCGCTGCCCGCGTGCAGCCGGATAAGGTGGTGGTGATGCCTGCCGGGCTTTCGCCCTTCAAGCAGAAGACCTCTGCGCCGGGCGCACTGCGGCTGGAAATGTGCAGCTGCTTCCATGCACTGGAAGAGGGGATGGATGCCATCCCGCAGCTGGAAGTCAGCGGCTGGGAGATCGAGCAGGCCGCTGCCGGAAACCGCAACTATACGGTGCTCACGGTGGAAAAACTGGCCCGGGAAAATCCCGGTGCACAGCTGTACCTTGCCATTGGCAGCGATATGCTGCTGAGCTTTGACGGCTGGCACCGCTGGCAGGATATCCTGCGCCTTGCCCATCTGGTGGTCACCAGCCGCCATGTGGGCGACGACCCCGAGCTGCACGCAAAGGCTCTCCGGCTGGACCCCACCGGGGCACGCATCCTGTTTGCACCGGTACAGGCGCTGCCCATGGCCAGCAGCGACATCCGCACCCGTCTGACTGCAGGCGAAGGATGTGAAGCTGAGCTGCCGGAGGCGGTGCGGGCGGTCATCCGCCGGGAGAAACTCTACAAAAAGGAAGTATCAGCCAATGAACCTCAAACAGGCAAAGGAGCTTGTGCGCGGCCGCTTGAGCGATAAGCGCTATGAGCATACCTTGAATGTAAAAAAAATGGCCGTCAAGCTGGCAAAGATCTACGGTGAGGATGAGGAGCGCGCCGCGCTGGCAGCCCTGCTGCACGACTCGGCCAAGGAGATCAGCAAGGATGAGATGCGCGAGATCCTGCGCGCTTACCCCCAGTATGCCGAGGGCGGCGAAGAGCGCCCGGCCCCGGTGTGGCACGGCGTGTGCGCCGCCATTCTGGCCCGCACCCAGTGGGGTGTGACCGACGAAGCGGTGCTTAGCGCTATTGCCTGCCACACGGCGGGCAAACCCGGCATGACCCGGCTTGACAAAATTTTGTATCTGGCCGATATGACCAGCGCGGAGCGGGACTGGCCCGGCGTGGAAAAGCTGCGCAAGCTGGAAAAAAAGAATCTGGATGCCGCTATGCTGGCCGCGCTGAAGCAGACCAACGATTTTGTGCTCTCGCAGGGCAAGCCCCTTGACCCGATGTCCAAGGCTGCCTATGAGGATATCCTTGCCCGCAGCGGGAAGAATGAACGGTGAGAGCACAGCTGCTCTGAAACAAGCGGAAACAGAAAACGGATTGCAGATTTCGTCGGATAATGCTATACTTAAGAGCATGACAGGTCTGCAGGAACATTTTTTTGCAGGACCGCGAAAATCTGGAGGATACAAAAAAGCATGAGCCAGACGCCACGCCATATCAATACTTCGCGTTCTCTGAACCGGCCGGATCCGGCAGCAGCCGCACCGCGCCACGCTGCGTCCAGCACGGATGCAAAGCAGAGCGCAGGCGGTGCACACAATGAGCCGCCGCGCCGCCCGGCACAGGGAGCAGGGCAGAAGCCGCCGCGCCGCCGCAAAAAGAAAAAGAAAATGCCCCTCTGGCTGCCTTTTGCAGTGGTCATGGCCATCATCGCGGTGATCTCCGGTGTGGTGGTGTACGGAGTCAGCCTTGTAAACAAGGTGGAGGACAGCATCCGCCCGGACGACAGCACCCCTACCATTGAGGAAGAGGTGAAGACCGCCGAGGAATACAAGGGCGATGTGGTGAACATTCTGGTCTGCGGCATCGACTATGAAGAGGGCCGCAATTATTCCAACGACCCCACCTCTAACGACGGCATGACCGATATGATCCTGTACGTGCAGTTCGACATCAAGAACGGTGCACTGCGGATGCTGCAGATCCCCCGCAACAGCCTTGTCACCACCAAGAACAAAAAGATCACCCTTTCCAATGGAAAGACCTACGCCGCCACGAATTATCAGATCAACTCGGTGGCAATCTCCAACGGCGGCAGCATCGCCGCTCTGGCCGATGTCATCTACGATCAGTTCCGACTGCCCATCGATTACTATGTGACGGTGGATATGCAGGCACTGGTGGATATGGTGGATAACTTTGGCGGCATTGAGGTGTATATCCCTCATGATATGTCCTACGGCGGCAGCAAGCTGCTCAAGGGCTACCGCAATCTGAACGGTGCATCGGCAGAGTTCTTTGTGCGCTGCCGCCACGGCGACGGCTACGCCAATTCCGATATCGACCGCCTGAACATGCAGCGCTATTTCTATGCCGGCCTGTTCAAGCGTGCCCGCGCCATGGGCGTTACCGATATCCTGAACCAGCTGCCGCTGGTGTTCAAAAACTATATCAAGACGGATATGGACATTTCCACCATTGCAAAGCTGGTGGTGTCTTTCCTCAAGCTCGACAGCTCCAACATCATTCTGGCGCAGACACCGGTGTTCATGGGCGTGCCCAACGTGGGCAAGACCGACACCTTTGCCGGTTACTCCTGCGTGGTGCCGGATGCGGGTTCCATTGCAAACCTGCTCAACCAGTATTTCTGCACCTACACCGGCCCCATTGATGTGAGCGAAATGAACCTTGTCACCGACGAGTGGCCCCACGGCAGTGCATCCACCGATGCCAACGTGCAGTATATGGGCCGCATCGATAAGGAGTCGGACGATGCCATCCTGAACGGCGATACAGACCTTGATGGCGCTGTTACCACCGACGGTCAGGCCGCAGGCTCCGCAAACTGAAACTGACAGAAAGGAAAAACATATGGAGAACTTCAACGACAGCAAGGCGCTTGCCATTGAGATCGCAAAGATCCTGGATAAGAAAAAGGCCCACGATGTGCGCGTGCTCAAGGTGGAAAGCCTGACCGTGCTCACCGATTACTTTGTCATTGCCTCCGGCACTTCCACCACACAGGTGGCATCTCTGGCCGACGAGGTGGAGTACGAGCTTTCCCAGAAGGGTCTGGAGCCCTACAGCACGGAGGGTTACGACTCCAAGAACTGGGTGCTGCTGGATTATTCCAACGTCATCGTGCACGTATTCGTACCCAACACCCGCACCTATTACGATCTGGAGCACCTGTGGGCAGATGGTGAGCCCATTGATATCTCCGAGTACCTCACCCCCGACAGCACCCTTGAATGATTCAGGCAAACAGGTCTGCTTCTGGCAAAACCCTCTCCGTCATCGCTGCGCGGTGCCACCTCTCCCCAAAGGGAGAGGTTTTGGCGCAATAGGGAAAGTTGGCAAAAAAGCTCCCCTCTCGGGGGAGCTGGCAGGGCGAATGCCCTGACTGAGAGGGTCTATACCGGAAGCACCTTGAAAGCATACGCCCCCAAGCAACGGTATTTTGGATAAAGTCTGGAGCTGATTACAAACATGAAGTATGATTACAAGGCCGTTGAGGCCAAGTGGCAGAAGGTGTGGGAGGACGAAAAGACCTTCCATGTCGAGATCGACCACAAAAAACCCAAGTTCTATGCACTGGTCGAGTTCCCGTATCCGTCGGGTGCCGGCCTGCATGTAGGCCATCCCCGCAGCTACACCGCGCTGGACGTGGTCAGCCGCAAGCGCCGTCAGAACGGCTACAATGTGCTGTATCCCATGGGCTGGGACGCTTTTGGCCTGCCCACTGAGAACTTTGCCATGAAGAACCACATCCACCCGGCCATTGTCACCAAGAACAATGTGGACCACTTCCGCAGTCAGCTGAAGGCTTTGGGCTTCTCCTTTGACTGGGACCGCGAGATCAATACCACCGACCCCGAGTACTACAAGTGGACCCAGTGGATCTTCCTGCAGCTGTATAAGCATGGTCTGGCTTACAAGAAGGAAATGAACGTCAACTGGTGCACCGGCTGCAAGTGCGTGCTGGCCAACGAGGAAGTTGTCAACGGCGTGTGCGAGCGCTGCGGCAGCGAGGTCGTTCACCGCGTCAAGAGCCAGTGGATGCTCAAGATCACCGCTTATGCCGATAAGCTGATCGATGGTCTGGACGGTCTGGACTACATTGAGCGCGTTGCCACCCAGCAGAAGAACTGGATCGGCCGCAGCCACGGCGCAGAGGTCAACTTCGGCACCACCGCAGGCGATACCCTGACCGTGTACACCACCCGCTGTGACACCCTGTTTGGTGCCACCTACATGGTCGTTTCTCCGGAGCACGCCATGGTCAAGGAGTGGCTGGACAAGGGCATCCTCAAGAATGCCGATGCCGTCAAGGCCTATCAGGCCGAGGCAGCCCGCAAAAGCGACTTTGAGCGCAGCGAGCTGAACAAGGAAAAGACCGGCGTTCAGTTGGAAGGCGTCATGGGCATCAACCCCGTCAACGACAAGGAGATCCCCATCTTCATCTCCGACTACGTTCTGTCCACCTACGGCACCGGTGCCATCATGGCTGTGCCCGCCCACGATACCCGCGACTGGGAGTTTGCCAAGAAGTTCGGCCTGCCCATCATCGAGGTGGTCAAGGGCAATACCCCGTCCAATCTGGACGAAGCCGCCTTCACCGATGTGGCCACCGGCACGCTGGTCAACTCCGGCTTCCTGAACGGCCTGTCCGTCACCGATGCAAAGAAAAAGATGATCGACTGGCTGGAGGCAAACGGCAAGGGCTGCGATAAGGTCAACTACAAGCTGCGCGACTGGGTGTTCAGCCGTCAGCGCTACTGGGGCGAGCCCATCCCCATGGTCAAGTGCGAGAAGTGCGGCTGGCAGCCCCTGCCCGAGAGCAGCCTGCCCCTGACCCTGCCGGACATCACCGACTTTGAGCCGGGCCCCGATGGTGAGTCCCCGCTGGCCCGCCACACTGACTGGGTCAAGACCACCTGCCCCTGCTGCGGCGGCCCTGCTACCCGTGAGACCGATACCATGCCCCAGTGGGCCGGTTCTTCCTGGTACTTCCTGCGCTACATGGACCCCCACTGCAAGGATGCCATTGCTTCCAAGGAGGCTCTGGAATACTGGTCTCCGGTGGACTGGTACAACGGCGGCATGGAGCACACCACCCTGCATCTGCTGTACAGCCGTTTCTGGCATAAGTTCCTGTATGATATCGGCGCTGTGCCTTCTCCGGAACCCTACCAGAAGCGCACCGCTCACGGCATGATCCTGGGCCTGAACCCCCACAGCTTTGTCAACCTGCCCGCTGAGGAGCAGGAAAAGCTGCTGAAGGAGTACGGCAGCCAGAAGGCCGCTGAAAAGGCTCTGGAAGAAAAGTACGGTGAAATGTCACGCCACCCCATCGTGAAGATGTCCAAGTCTCTGGGCAACGTCATCAACCCGGACGAGGTGGTGGACCAGTACGGTGCTGACACCATGCGTCTGTACGAGATGTTCATGGGCGACTTTGAACAGGCTGCACCGTGGCAGACCTCTGCCATTGCAGGCTGCAACCGCTTCCTGGACCGCGTGTGGACGCTGAGCGACAAGCTGGTGGAGGGCGAGGGCTATCGCCCGCAGGTCGAGACCCTGATGCACCAGACCATCAAGAAGGTGGGCGCTGACATTGAGGGCCTGAAGATGAACACCGCCATCGCTCAGCTGATGACGCTGGTCAACGCCCTGTATGACAACGGCGGCGCGACCAAGGCCGAGCTGGAGACCGTTGTTCAGCTGCTGAACCCGTTTGCTCCCCACATGACCGAAGAGCTGTGGGAGAAGCTGGGCCACAGCCACGACGAGCAGCTGGCTTACTACCCCTGGCCCAAGTACGAAGAGGCCAAGTGCGTGGAAAGCACAGTGGAGATCGCTGTGCAGGTGAACGGCAAGGTGAAGGCCCGCCTGAAGGTGGCTGCCGACATTGACGCTGCTGCCGCCATTGCTGCCGCCAAGGCTGACCCCGCTGTTGCTGCCGCTCTGGAAGGCAAGCAGCTGGTCAAGGAGATCTACGTCAAGGGCCGTCTGGTCAATCTGGCTGTCAAGGGCTAAACCAACCGATACCCTGCCGAAAGGCTGGATATACAACTACCCGCAGAGGCGGACTGGCGCATAAAACACCCGGGAACGTTTATTCAAAATCTTTTCAAAGATTTTGCGCAAAAAACTTTCAAAAAAAGGTTGACGAACCGGAGAAAATGCGCTATACTGTCTACTGTTAGTTACCATGTAACAACGAAATTCCTGCCTCACGGTCCAAGGGAGGGAATAAGATGTCGGAAATTCGTGTTAAAGAGGGCGAGTCGCTGGAAAGCGCACTGCGTCGCTTCAAGCGCAGCACCGCTCGCAGCGGTGTGCTCGCAGAGGTCCGTAAGCGCGAGGCTTACGAGAAGCCGTCTGTCAAGCGCAAGAAGAAGTCCGAAGCAGCCCGCAAGCGCAAGTTCAAGTAATTGATCACTTGAAGTCGCTGTTGCTTTAGATTTCATACGCGTTGCTAACGCCGATGTAGGGGAGCCTGTATTGCAGGCTCCCCTATTTTCATTGCAGGGAGAAATACTATGCTCATCACCCCCGAATACGTTTTCAAGGATGTCACCCACATCACGCCGGAATGGCTGGCGGAAAAAGGCATCACTGCGCTGGTGCTGGATATCGATAACACCCTCACCGCTGACCGCAGTCAGGAGCTGCCGGAAGAAGTGGCCGTGTGGCTGGACACTATGCGCAGGGCGGGCGTCAAGCTCACCATCGTGTCCAACGGTGCGGAAAAGCGGGTGCGGCCCTTTGCCCAGAAGCTGGGCCTTGCGTACCTGTACCGCTCCGCAAAGCCGCTGCCCTTTGCTCTGATGGCAGCGCAGCACCGCATGGGCGTGAAGCGCCGTCAGATGGCGATGGTGGGCGACCAGCTCTATGCCGACCGCATGGCGGCAGCGCTGTACGGCATTCCGGGCCTGATGGTGGTGCCCCGCGGCCCGGACCTCGGTGCTCAGGTCATCCTCAAGCGTAAGTGGGAGAAAAAACACTGGCAGAAATACTATGACCGGGGAGGCAAGACCCTGTGAGCGATTGGAAGATCCGGTTCGGCACCGCAGGCACCAGCGACAGCTTTTCCGCCCAAGGCTACAAAAGCAGCTTGGATGTGCCGGAGTACACCGCAAAGATGGGACTGAACGCCTTCGAGTACCAGTGCGGGCGCGGCGTGCGTCTGGGGCTGGACAAGGCTGCAAAAATGGCCGCACTGGCCGCGCCAAAGGATATCCTGTTCAGCGTGCATGCACCGTATTATATCAGCATGTCCAGTCTGGAAGAGGAAAAGCGGCTCAACAGCATCCAGTATCTGCTGCAAAGTGCGGCGGTGTGCAAAGCGCTGGGCGGCAGACGCATCATCTTCCACTCCGGCAGCTGCGGCAAGCAGAGCCGGGAAGCGGCCCTTGAAAAAGCGCTGGATACCATGCGCCGTGCCGTGGAAGCGCTGGACGAAGCAGGCTTTGCCGATATGACTCTCTGCCCGGAAACCATGGGCAAAATCGGCCAGCTGGGCACACTGGACGAGGTGCTGGCGCTGTGCAGCGTGGATAAGCGCATTATGCCCTGCATCGACTTCGGCCACCTGAATGCCCGCACTCTGGGCGGCATCCGCTCGAAAGAGGACTACGCTGCCATCCTTGACCGCATGGCGGAAAAGCTGGGGGACCAACGGGCAGAACGGTTCCATGTGCATTTTTCCCGCATCGAGTATTCGGCGGGCGGCGAAAAGCGCCACTGGACCTTTGCCGAGACCCAGTTCGGCCCGGAGCCGCAGCCGCTGATGGAACTGCTGGCTGAGCGGAAGCTGCAGCCGGTTATCATCTGTGAGAGCGCAGGCACGCAGGCTGAGGATGCCGGGACTATGCAGCAGATGTACCATGCAGCGTGCAAAACGTAAAAAATTTTGTGTTTTTATCGTCTTTTTTGCCGAAACCCCTTGCCAAATGCAAACGGATTGGGTAAAATAAATAGAGATATGCGTTAAGCATTTGAGATTAAACTAATGGAGGAATTCCTATGATTTCTGCAGGCGAGTTTCGCAATGGCGTGACCTTTGAGCAGGACGGCCAGGTTCTTCAGGTCGTTGAGTTCCAGCACGTCAAGCCCGGCAAGGGCGCTGCCTTTGTCCGCACCAAGACCAAGAACGTGATCACCGGCTCTGTGGTTGAGACCAGCTACAACCCGACCGCAAAGTTCCCGCAGGCTTTCATCGAGCGCAAGGACGTGACCTATAGCTACGAGGATGGCGATCTGTACCACTTCATGGACAACGAGACCTACGATGACATCCCCGTCAACGCAGCCGATGTGCCCGATAACTTCAAGTTCTGCAAGGAGAACGAGCTGTGCAAGCTGCTGAGCTACAAGGGCAAGGTCTTCAGCGTCGAGATCCCCAACTTCATCGAGCTGGAAGTTACTCAGACCGAGCCGGGTGTCAAGGGCAACACTGCCACCAACACCCTGAAGCCCGCTACCGTCGAGACCGGTGCTGAGATTCGTGTGCCGCTGTTCATCAACGAGGGCGACCACATCCGCATCGATACCCGCACCGGCGAGTATATGGAGCGCGTCTGATCCCTTTAACGCCAAACCGGGCTGCGGGCAACCGTTTGCCCGGTTTTTTTAAAACTCCGATTTTTTCATTTTAAGGAGGGCATTCGTATGGAACTGAACAAAAAGGCAGCTTATCTGCAGGGTCTGGTCGATGGTCTGGGCATTGATGATACCACCAAAGAGGGCAAGATCATCAAGGCCATGAGCGCACTGCTGGGTGAAATGGCTGAGGTCATCGAGAGCGTGGACGAAGATCTTTCCCGCGCCTACGACCAGATCAACGACCTGAGCGATGAGCTGGAAGATCTGGAAGCAGATCTGTACGAGGAGGAGGACGAAGACGGCGAAAGCGAGGACGCTGAGGATGAGGACTCCGACGGCGACGACGATGACGATGCCAAGGATGATGACATCGCCAGCGAGCCGTTCTATGAAGTGGCCTGCCCCAACTGCGGCGAGACCGTTTACGTCAGCGAGGACGACCTGGACGCGGGCGAAGCAAACTGCGCCCACTGCGGCGTGACCTTTGAGGTCGCTCTGGAAGGGGATGGCGAAGAGGATGCCGAAGAGGATGCCGAAGAGGATGCCGAGGATGGCCCCGTGCAGTACGAAGTGACCTGCCCGGACTGCGGCAAGCAGCACGCCATCTTCGGCGAGAGCCACATTGAGGCCATTGCCGCCAAGCACGGCATCCCCAACACGGCCAAGCTGCCCATCGACCCCGCCATCGCGGCGGCGTGCGACGCGGGCCGGATCGAGGACGTGCAGGGCGACTGGCTCAGCAGCCTCGCCGATGCCATCGAGGGCAAGTAATTGTCTGCATAACAAAAACCGCTCTGCATTTTGCAGAGCGGTTTTTCTGCGCAGCCCCAAAGCCTCGCAGAGTTTCGCCGCCGGCGCGGCGAAAGAAAGTGAAATCATTTTCTCCGGCGACATGTGCGGCGGAGAAAATACTACTCAGGCTGCAAGTGTGGAATTTGCGTGCCGCCGGCACACAAATTATGCGCGCAGCAGGCTGCAGGCCTTTTGTCGGAAAACCCGGAGGTTTTCCGACAGACGCAAAAACCGCTCTGCGAAAGCAGAGCGGTTTTTGCTGCGTTTCACCATTTGTTGATGACCTTCTCGGCGAAGCCGGGGAGGTCTTTCACGTTCAGCACCGTGCCGTCGTCGAGCACGGCGCGGCCGTTGAACACGCCGAACACCTGGTGCTGGTCGGACTTGATGAGGCCCACGTCCGAACAGCTCGCGCGGTCGAGCACGGGGGTGTAGTCCATCTCGAAGCGGCCGTCGTCGCTCGTGAAGGTCCAGGGCCGCATATAGTCCGGCGTGGCCCTGCCGCCGTCGCCGGGGATGTGGAAGATGACCTGGCTGAGCTTGTGCGCCCGGCCCTTGTAAAAGAGCATGTTCTCGCTCGCGGCGCTCGTGTTGCCGAAGCCGTAGCCGATGTTGAAGCCGAACCGCTCCCCGTCCACGAGACCGGAGGCGCTGCCCCAGTACCACGTGTTTTTATACGTCCACACGCCGCGGCCCCAATCGAGCACGGCGAAGCTGTCCGCCGGGTCAAAGGTGTACGTGCGGTTGTGGTAGCCGTAGGTCACAGTGCCCTCGGCGCGCATGCAGTTGATCTTCTGGTTGTAGTAAAAGTGCTTGTCCTTGTCAAAGGGCGTGGCGATGACCATGGACTCGGCCGGGATGTCCGTGAGCGTCACCTTCGCGTACAGCGAGCCCTCCGGGCCGAAGTTTTTCATCTGCGCGATGAGCACGCGGCGGTCTCCCTCATTCTTGAAGAGGATGCTGTAGTTGCGCCCGGCGCTGTGCACATCGCCGCGTTCACTGCTCTCGGGCAGACAGACCTTGCCGTTCGTGAAAGCCTTCATCGGGCTTTTCGTGATCTCCCACTCCTCGTCGAGGTTGAGCAGGGAGATGGAGTCGAGCCCCATGTAGCTGTTGTCCGCGATGGTCAGGGCGAGGGCGAAGTGGCCGTTGTTGATGCAGTAGTAGTCCCATTCCTTGATGCGCAGCTTGTTGGCCTTGATGTCGCCCCGGCGGTAGACGGGCAGCAGGGACTTCGCATAGCCGGGTTCCGTCAGGTTGCCGCTCGCGTCGAGCAGGGGGCGGCGCTCGGTGATCTCGTGCTGATTCATGCTTCGCGCTCCTTTTTGATCTGCCGGATGTCCCGCCCCACGAACGGGAGCGTCTGGTATTCGCCCTCGATGCGCGACAGGATCTGCGGCGTGTATTTTTTCTGCAGCTCCTCGTTGGAGCAGTTCGTGCTGATGATGGTGGCCTTGGCGCGCGTCAGGCGCGTGTTGATGAGCGTGTAGAGCGCGCTCGTGGAGTAGGCCGTGATCATCTCGGTGCCGAGATCGTCGAGGATCATCAGATCGCAGCCGAGATACTGTTCCACGCGCTGCGCGGCGGCCTCGCCGTCGGCGCTGCCGCGCTGGAACTTCGCGCACTCGAACGCATCGAATGCGCTCGCGGCCGTCTCATAGGCGACGGCGTAGCCCGCGCCCGCGACGACGCGCGCGATGCACGCCGACAGATACGTCTTGCCCAGCCCCGTGCCGCCCTGCAGCAGCAGGTTCATCGTGCCGGGGCGGAACGTCTGCGCAAACGAGCGGCAGACCTGAAACACGCGCTCCATCTTCGGCCGCGCGTTCTCGTCGTAGAGCGTCAGGTCGAAGTGCTCGAACGACTCGTCGCCGTGCTGCAGCAGGCGGCTGAGGTCGCGCGTGAGCTCGGCGTTGTAGCGCCGCAGCAGGCACTCGCACGGCTGCCCCTGCACATAGCCCGTGTCGTGGCAGCGGGGGCAGGTGTAAATGTCGTCGGTATAATCCACCGGCAGGTGGTACGCCGTCAGCAGTTCGGCGCGCTGCGCCTGCGTGTCGAGATTCGCGCGCTCGAGCGCGCGCAGCTCCTCCGTCGGGTCGCTGCCGTGGCGCATCGTCAGGCCGACGAGCGCGATCATCTGCTGCTGCAGCGTCTGATCGAGCGCGCGCAGGCCGGGCACGCGGCGGTAGGCGTCGTCCACGCGGCGGCGGTGCTCGCGCTCATTTTCCGCGCGCTGCTGCGCGATCTGCTCGCGGGCGCGCGCCAGATAGATCCCATTGCGGGCCATGCCGGTCCCTCCTTAGGTGTTGGTCTGCTCCATCTTGCGGAGCAGCTGCTCCACGCGGTCGAGATCGTCGCGCTCGGCCGCCGGCGCAGCCGGATTGGCCGCGCGGCACTTGCCCGCTGCGCGCGGGTCGCCGGTCTCGATCTCCTCGGGCGTGTGCAGCCCTTTTTCGTGCCAGCTCATGAGGATGCGGTTGAGGTACGCCCACTTGCGCGCCCCGGTCGCCACGACCGTGCGGTCGTATGCCTCGGCGATGGCGTCGCAGCCGAAGCCCATATCCAGCCAGCTCGTGATGTAGCCGCGCTCGGTGCGGCTC